>TARA_R110002124_G_scaffold90803_2_pt1 | contig 117911 bp, 110 predicted proteins | sample TARA_R110002124 | Tara Oceans TARA_R110002124 (sample SAMEA4397445) | marine metagenome | biome: Polar Biome; feature: [SRF] surface water layer (ENVO:00010504); material: water (ENVO:00002006), including particulate matter (ENVO:01000060) such as... | depth 5 m | reverse complement strand
CCCCCCCCCCCTCCCATCGAAGACTCCCAAGTAATACAGTCACGTAACCCGACTGAACCACTTATTCAGACTTATTCGTTCTGCAAGGGCAGTGTCGAGACTTGCCGCCTTCTACGCCACTAGCGTACTGGTGACCTGCCGATCGTCGCCTGTGCCAGCCCACAGCGAGCGCAAACGACAGCGCCCCGAGACATTGCTGCCAAGGGGCGCTGAAGGCTGGGTCACAGGTCGTGGAGCGGGTGACTGCCCCAACTGAGGCGGTTTGATTTACGTGCGACTCACCTCTATGGCACGGCTCCCGGACCGGAGACATTTTTACCCACTGGCGACAAGTACAAGATGGCTCAAGTCTCCCTTGTCGTACTGCGGCGGGCAGTCCTTCTTGATATTCGCTTTCAGTTCCGCTTGCATGTTGCTGGCAATGGCTCCCCACTCGTCAACGGGCATCAACTCGGGGAACAGGGCAACGACCTTCCTTTGACCACGCGAGCGCTCCAAGGCTTCCAGCCGCTTCAGTGTGGCCATTGATAAACGCGCTCTCATGCCACACCCGCCAGCTTTGCAATCGTCTCGACCCGTACTCCGTGGGACGGATGACGACAGGCAATGAAATCGACTGCACCGTTGAACCCAGTGAAGGCCTCCACCTCATCAAGGGGAATGCGTGTCTCAATAATCGTCCCTTCGTGTTCCTTCCAGAGCCACGGCTGTTTCCTGTCAACGAGCTGCATATTGACGCAGAGATTAATCGCAATCTTCCAGACTTCCTCTAGCTTCGCGGCACAGACAACCATCGCATCACCACCAGCTTCAATGTAGAGGGCGGGCACGGTCTCGCAGTCGCCATGTGGCCAATGTAGCTGCCCCTCGTCCAGATAGAAGGTTGTCATGTTGTCCCAGCGGTGAATCTTCATGCCATCGGTCGGCAGGCGCATATCGCCTTCAATCTTGATCTTCTCACGTTGCATCGCAGTCACTCCTGAATTGCTTGATTGGTACAGAGGGGTCATAGGTGCCGACGATCTCCGCACGACCGGGAACTGCCACCACTTCCCCGTCCTCTCGCTTAATGATTGTTGTCACCCCGTTGAAAGCCTGAATTTCGGACCAGGCTTTTGTTCTTGATTTGTCGATCCGATATTGCGGGGCGGGCTTGATAGGTTCGAACTCGTCGTAGCCATCCCACTGATAGTCAATGTCATAGTGTTTGTTGGTACTCATAGTGCCCCCAGGCTGCGCCTCGCCTCGGCAATGTATGCCCTGACCACAGGTGTCTGAGGCTGGGCGCTGGCGCTTGCCAGTTGTTCAAGCAGTTGCCCGCGTGTATGGCCCAACGGGGAGAGCTGGGGCACTACCTCAGCAGGTCGCGCCGTTGCAGCCTCTGCAAACTCTTTGACCCAGCCAAAGGCCATGCTATCGACCCTCCAACGCTGCCAACCGCTGTTCAAGCTCGTCGATCTGCTTGATACCTGCCAGCGTGGCGATGCTCTCGATGATCTGCTTCCCGGTGTCAGGCGGCACCTCGCCATCCGCGATGCCTTGCAACACCGATTGAACTTGGCTCGTCATTGGTGCGGTTGCATCGAAATCAAAGTTCACCTTCTCGGCCTGCGCTTTCAGCGTGGGAGTAGTCCGCCCAAGAATAAGCGCCGCAGCCTGCATGTCGCCCTCCTTGGCCTTCTCAATTACCACATCAGCGATCTTTTGCGCTTCATTGAGCAGCCTCTCCGTCACGCGGGTACGCTTGTCGCGCAGGCCAGGCGGCCTGCCGGAAGGATTTGGTGATTTCATGCCTTTACGCCAGTTCGGATTACCGGCCTTAGGTGCGTCTGGATCAGGCTTCCAGTTCTCCAACCATTCCGGCTTTTGCGCTGTGGATTCACTCATGACTGATTACCTTGATACCTTTGATTACAGCAATTCTGTCGACTACTGAGCGGCAGGGTTGAAGTCCTTCATCACCAGTGCCGCCTCGGCCTCGTTGGTGGCAGCCTGGAGACGTTCCACGTCGCGGCGACTTGCTCCGACTGCCTTTTCCAGCTCTTGGAGCAATGCCGGATGGGCGCGTTGCAGCTTCTCGCGTGTGGCCTGCATCACTTTCAGTCGCTGGGCCATCTCGGGGTTGGTCGCTTCGTGGTACTGGCGAGTGAAATGGGTGTGCTCGATGTCCGACAAACCAGAGAGGTATGGAGGCGCACCCAGAATGGCTCCGGCTGTCGTAATGTCGCCGCTCTCGATTGCCACAGTTAGGAGCTTCACCCGCTCATCCCGGCTGAGGGCTTTTGCATGGGCGCGAATCTCACCGTTCACAGTTCCAGCGCCCGCCTGCTGCTGTAGTGGCTGTGATAGCTCCTGTTCGGTGTGCTGAATCGCCTTGTCCAGCTTGTTCCAACTGGCCTCAAACTGTTTTTGCAGCTTCGCTGAATACTTGTCAGCCAGTTGGGCCGTCATCAGAACCTTGGCGCGATCCGTCCGGCTCTGGTCGAGGTTCACTTTCTGCCGTGCCTCGATAACGTGGGCAACCGATTGGTGAGCCGCATCCAGAGTTGTCACCGCGTCTGCGACGTAACCCTTTGCCGCTTCATATCCATCTATGCTGGTGATGTTCGCCGGATGCAGTGTCGGGGAAACTGTCAGTTTTACTTCGCCGTCGATAGCCATTTTGGGTGCTCCTTTTTTGCGAGTAGTTACTTAAGGCTTATAAGCTAGGACAAAAACAAATAGTTCAGCTAGCACTTTCTTTTTAAAAACAACTGGTTATCAATCTACTTTCAAAAGAAGAACCTATAACTACCCGTTTCTGGTTCGGGCTGAACGGCGGAAAGATGAGAATGGCCACAGTGGATGTGATGCCTTTCAGCGGTAGTGGCTGTAGTGATGACGCTGCGACTCGGCACTACCGATAAAACTCCGTAAAAACAGTGCATTAACAGTGTGTGTAGTAGTTGTAGTATATGGAGTATTACTGTTCTCTATTTTTCGTCCTTTATAGAGCGACAGTGCGACCATGTACTACACCCACTACACTCACTACCGGACACAGGGAACACATATAAAACAACCACTTGCCGCGCCGACAGTTACTACACCCCATAGCACGATCTGCTACACCCACTACTGCCGCGCTGGCTGATGTGTCACCTGTGGTCATAGTTCAGCCCGCCCCCCTCAGTCGTCAATGTACCGATAGCAGTCTCCTTGCTCCCCGTAGATTTCAGCCATCTTGTATTTGTCTGCCTTCATCAAGCGGCCATCGTTGACCAGCGTTTTGATCGTCTCGTCTAGTGCTTTGGCACCACCGAGCGGATGGTTTTTGAAAGGGGCTAACCGTGAGGTGTTCGACTGGAGTACGCGCCGAGTAATAATTCCATCCTCGTTCATGCGCGGGCGCTTGTCCTTCAGCTCGCCCTTTATGACCCGCAAGCAAACCTCCAACACCTTCTTCTGCCGAGTATCGTCACCATCACCCACATCACCAGAGTCCACCTTATCCAAGAAGGTTTTAGCGTCACGCTCGACAAGGTAGATCGCCCAATCTGTATGGGCGCCCGTTATCGTAGGACTCATACAGTTATCAGCTACCGCAAGTAGAGAGGCCACTTTCAACGCCTTGAGGTGCGCCCGATTCCATACGGCTGCCCCGAACAAGTCGCCGTTCCGGTTTGCATCGTTGACACGCTGCCTGCATTGCTCCTCGAACTCACCAAAGTCGGCCTTAGCGTCGGCGTGCCTGTACTGCACTTGCACTGGCTGCAAGGGTGGAGGGTTGCCAGCCAGCATTACGTTTTGCGGGAGGTTGTGTGGGATGTTGTTAATATCAAGAGCCATCTCGACAATCAGACTCCACTGGTCAAACGCGAAGGAGTCCAGTTGCAGGCTGGCATCATGGTTGGATGGGGGACGCTCTGAAGTGACAGCCATTGTGAGAAAGCGGGAGAAGAACCCGTCCTCCATCATTTCAATGGTCAGGGCACGGTAGAACGTTTGCGGTGTAGTTTCACCTAGGAAGGACAGCGCAGGCCACTCCATTCCAGGGAGCGAGTCATCCTTGCCACTGCGGGTAATGCCTTCCATGAATTCCTTCTCATAAGCGGCTGTAAGGAACTCCCCGAATTGCTGGTCGTGTCCGCCCTTGGCTCTCGGCGATGCTATTGTGGCCAGTCGCTTACCGAATTCAGGATGCAGTGCCAGAAAGCCGGGGGTCTCCAGAATGCGTCTGTGTAGAGCTGGGGCGCTAGCAAAGCGCTCTGAGACTGCAAACCTATCAGCACTGGGAAAGCCGGAAGCTCTTAAGAGTTTGGGTATGCATTTGTATATGGCATCCTTGCCGGAGCCCGTCGGTGCAACCAACAGATAGTATTGGCTGAGCGTTGCACCTGTCGGCGTCCGGTAGGCACGCCCCATCACTCCTGACAAAGCCGCCAGCGCGGCAACAATGGCAACCTCTTGTTGAGGCAAGAAGCTGGCGCGGTGAATCGCCTTCGCTATACGGCCAGTAACGCCGGAAGGCCAGCGCATGGGCTGCTCACCCTCTATTACGTACTGGTCAGACTCGATCTCGGCCTGTGTGCCGTTGTGCGCGGCGAGCAATGCGGCGGCTTGCTCCCTGCCGTGATCCGCATTGCCATTCCCAAAGTTATCTAGCTTGGCCTCCGGTGGCTGCCCTATAGTATTTTCGCTTGGCATTCGAATCACTCCTCGTCGAGCAAAGGGCTGCCGGAACACGCCACCGCATTGTGTAAACAGTGCGTTCCGGTGGCCCTTTTTCTTGATTGGCTTACGGTGCAGTTACTCGACCCGTCAGGGGTGACGGCAAAGGGTTGGCACGCTTCTGGAAAAGACGGACTGAACATAGTCTGTGACATAACCGGTTCAGTACGTTTGGAGGTTTTGATGGCTGGTGCCAGTGCGGGCCTGCTGGTCCAGGTACTCCACTAGATCAGCTTCGGCGTAGCGCACCAGCTTTCCGACCTTGCGGAACTTCGGCCCGACTTTTCGATAGCGCCACTGCTCCAGCGTGCCTTTCTTGCCATCGGGGCCAAAGATGAATTTTGCAGCTTGTTCGGTAGTTAGCAGATTCATGAGATCACCTTCTCTCACTGCTGCACCACCAGAAACGAAAATGGGCAGTGCAGCGAAACTGGCAACCCGTTTCTTGGTTGCCCGAATTCCGCGACACTGCCCATGCATTGTGTAGAGTCCAGTCAAACCGCCAAGGCGGCTATAGCGTCACGCTCAACTGGATAGCGAAAGCAAATTGTCCTTACAAGCTAACGGATCTTCTACGTGCTTGCAAGCAGTAAATTTTAGATTATCCCTTAATTATCATAACTTTATATGCAGACGTTAGCTTTTCCTAACACCTGCTCTAGGCCTTCATCGGAACCACATTCTCGCCCTTGGCTGCCGCACGCGCTATGCCGCCCTGCTTCGTGATCCAATCCCCGATTTTCTCCATGGCAGGCATCAGCACTGCTGGGTCTGGGTTGTTGGCGTAGTTCTGCCCATGCACATCATTGGCAAGGTGATTGAGAAGCTGGCGGCGCTGGTCTGAATCAACGCCCACTGTCTGCGCTACGTCCTCAAAGGTTCGGCGTAGTGCGTGCGGGTGCAAGTGCTCTCCCGCCACCTCAGAGACCTTCTTGAATAAGGCTCGCGGGTCACTCAAATAACCTTTCTTGCCTCGCACGGCGGGGAAGACGTAATCGTTGCCCTTGATACGTTCTGCATGACGACGACTCAACACGTCATGCAGCACCGAACCTATAGGCAGCGTTACGGGATTGTGGTTCTTGGTTTCATGGAGGTGGAACGTCGGCACTTTGCCATCGAGCTTCACATGCTTCCATGTCAGTTGGCACGCTTCGCTGACGCGGGTGCCAGTCAGCAGCATAAACGCGATCAGATCAGCGCTGATGCAGGTTGTGGTTATATGCTGGTCAGGGTTTGAGTAGTCCTCCAGCAATGCCCACACGGCCCCTATCCTGTCCTTCGGAATACGGGTGGCGCGTGCCCTCTCGGGATTCCACTGCACCAGCCCGCCCTTTTTGAACATTTGGGAAACTGGGTTTACCGGCAGGATCGGATAAGTACCGTCAGCCGTCGCGTTCTTCTCCCTCGCCCAATTCAGCAAGGCGCGAAGGTTGCGGAAGGCTTGATTGGTCTGCACGGGCGCCGTCTTGGATAGTTCCCGGAATTTCTTGATACAGGCATCACGGCTGATTGTTACCACAGGCTTATCAGCCCAGTCGGAAAAGGTGTTCTCAACACAACGCCTGATGTCCTCTTTGCTGCTGGGGCGCAGCGGGCCATTCTTGGTACGCTTGTGCTGGACGTAATCCTCCATCACCTCACGCAATGTCTCGCTCTGCGCCTTGAGCTTTTTCTTCTCAACCTGCGGGTCTTTGCCGTCATACATTTCGAGGAGCTTGGCCTGTGCCCGCTTCCGAGCATCATCCGCGCTCAGAAGCTCAAACGGTCCGAGGGTATAGCGACGGGTCTTTCCATTAACGCGCCCCTGAACTATCCAGCTCTTGGCACCTGCTGAGGTGATGCGCAGCCCGAAGCCTCGGGTCTCGCTATCCCAATGGAACACCTGGCCTTTGTCAGTTGGAACCGGAAGGCTTTTGACTTTCGTGTTAGTGAGCTTCATTGCTGCCCCTCCCGATTGCGGTGCCATAGGACAGGGCTTGTGGTTACAATGTTCATATCGGCGTTGCTCCTGCTAGTTGGAACGTCGGTCACGCGGTCGGGACTGTTGGCGCAGTCGCCGGCCGCCCTTATTTCACGTCCCCGAAGGGCCATGTAAGCAGCAGTGTAAGCAAGACACCGTGAAGAGCACAATAGCACGTAGTATTGAAAATGATCGCAACGCACTGATTTATAGAGGATCAAGTGCTTACATTGAAGGTAGTAGGAGCAGGTAGAACGCTTGTACGTGAAACTCATAATCCTTTGGTCCCTGGTTCGAGTCCAGGTGGGCCCACCATTATTCAACAGGTTACGTCACTTTTGGTATTGAGAGCATAAATTGGCGACAGCGGGCACAGCTGAACAGACGAGCACTAGCACTTGAGGGCACCGGCTTCCTTGGCCGATGAGTACTGGATTATCTCCCCATGAAGAGGGATACTTCACGAGACATGTGCAAGCATGCTTTAGGGGCGCTACACTGGCTGACTCTCACATCTTGACCGGTGTTGCGCTTCTCTCAACGGCCCCCATTTTGTATCTGATCGAACGCTGAAAAGCGACCTCTGGTCGCTCTGACCCGACGCCCCCTCTCAGTACGCAATCAAACGGAATCCTTCACTGGCTCGCTGGCACTATGATGCGTTATTCACCGAATATGCGCAGGTTCTGGTAGCCGCTTACACCTTGAGTGCCCCTTTACCGCAATGCCTCGGGCGTGGCCGAAACTCCCGGGATTTGAGAAAAAACCCTGTCAAGCACTTTTTGAGAAAAAGCGAGCTGAATAGTTACGCTTAAGAATTAACCGCACTGTATACTTGCAATTATACACGCAGTAAATTTTTAAATGGCTGTTAAAAATGGACAAATTTAATAAAAGAACCTGTAAATGATAGACGTTACTCGATACATAGACCTCGATAAGATTTCGAGCGAACTTGATGCCAAAGTGGTTAGCATGATGCAGATGGACGCGGCCCTCAATTCGTCCATTCCGCATTCGCTCCGGGAGCCAATTGAGGCACTCCTCCGAAATGTAAATGCCTATTATTCGTGCAAGATTGAGGGTAACTCAACGGAGCCTGCTGAGCTTATACGGGCCCAGGAAATGCCGGATATCGAAGAGGATGAAGATCTCAAAGAGGTTAAGCGCCTGTTGGAGGTCGAAGCAAGGCTGGGCCAAGGTGACATGAACGGAAGGGATGCGTGTCATCCGGAGACAATCAAGCAGCTTCATCATGATTTTTACTCAGGGGCACCTGAAGAGCTACTGAAGATAAAGGATGAGAAAAGTGGGAAAGAATACGATTTAGTGCCAGGCCAGCTGCGCCAAAATGCTGTGACGGTTGGGCAACATCTTGCGCCACCTTACGAAGAGGTGCCAAGCATGCTCAATCGATTTCATGAGTACTATCGCCTCGACAAGGTAAGAGCGTCTCAGGCGATGCTTGCGGCGGCTGCATCACATCATCGGCTGCTTTACATCCACCCATTTCTCGATGGAAATGGGCGTGTCGCGCGCCTGTTCACCGACCTTTATCTGCGGCAAGCAGGGCTTGGAGGCATAGGATTGTGGTCTATGAGTCGTGGTTTTGGTCGTGATACCAATGCTTATTATAAGGCGCTCTCGCAGGCTGATATGCCGCGCCAAGGCAGCAGCGACGGGAGAGGTGTTCTCTCTGATCGTGGGCTGATGGCGTTTACTGAGTATTTTATCGATACGGCAGTTGATCAGTTGAAATACTTCAGTAGTTTGCTGGATCCTCAAGCTCTTGATCAAAGAATCGACGTATTTTTCGATCTTAGGTGCAAGCAAGAAATGATCATTGAACGAGGAGTGCGCCTACCCAAGCTCCATCCTGGAACGCGTCTTTTATATAAGGAGCTGATTCGAGGCGGGGAACTAACTCGCAGCGATGCGAAAGCTAGATTGGGTGTAGAGGAGAGAACCATGCACACTATTGTCAAACAAATGAAAGAAGCAGCGTTGATCCAAGCACCTCCCCGCAAGCCTCTAAAACTGGATTTGTCTCCGAGCTCGATCGAGATTCTTTTCCCGCGCCTTTGGGTGATTTGAGGTTCAATGAAGCCCCCCGATTGGCTGGAACGTTGAGGTCCTCTCAGACTGTGGCGGAAGCCTGATTGAATCACATCAGCATTTTAAGTTTAAGCAAAAATTTGCTGCTTGAGCGCGCAAGAGCAATTATATGTTTTACGCAGACTCAATAATTTCTTGGTCGCAGTTTCTAGTCCTGCCGGGCCCACCTTTATCTTGCCGGTTTTTTTTACATTCCCTCACTAGCCCGTTTAGAAATGCTATTAAAAATAGAGTCATATATTGTGGCCCAATTATTGCCTGAATGCCTGTACGGAAGAGGAGTTTACTGCCTCACTGAAAGCAGGGAGATTTGTGATGTTGGAAAATACGGTCGGCGTCTTAAAAGCAGCTTTACTCACAGGGATTATTGCTGGCGGAGCGTTTGGTGTTGGCAGTGCTCAGGCTCAGCTAATCAGGATTTGGTGTACAGCTACAGAACCCTGTGGCGAATCATCGGGGACAACGCAGGACGGAACTATATTTGAAGCGGAGGCAAACCCCACGAACCCCGCCACCGGCACCGGTGTATTCAAACCCTTTGTTCGGATCCAGAACAGCTCTGGCACACAAAGTGGTTATAATACTGACACTGGCAACCCAGCTATAAACTTCGATACCAAGGCAGGCCTGTGGACTCACTCTGTTTTATTTGGAGACCTAGGCACTATCGACATTGGTGGCCTTTCCTATTACCAGTTTTCCCTTGATGCCAATGAAAATGGAAGTGCGGGAAGCGATGCCAATAAACTCGATTTGACAGCTATACAAATCTTTCTGGGGGACGAAAAGTTAAAAACTCCTGAAAGCTTTGGCGGATATACGGGCACACAGTTTGACGGCAGCGCTGCCGGTAACTTGCTAGCCGGGTACACACCGGTCTGGAGTCTCGACAACGACACCAACGGCGATGTTACTGTCAATCTGCAAGCCAGCATCTGCGACACGGCAGGCCAGTGTGGCAGCGGGAAAGGTGATCTAAAACTGTTCATCTTAGAGAGTCTTATCCAAGGAGCGCCGGAAGATTACTTTGTCTTTTATACCGAGTACGACAACGTCGGCAGCGGATTCGAGGAATGGAATTATCTTGCAAGGAGCGTAACTGTTCCTGAACCGGGCACACTTGCCATGCTTGGCTTTGGGCTTACCGGATTGGTTGCTTTCAGGAGAAGAACGCAGCCCAGCTAACAACGGAATGTCAAAAAACATTACACACTTTCGAGAGACTCCTTTTTAGGGGCCTCTCTCAATTCGAGCCTGAAAAGCGCTTTCCGATAACTTACGCAAACTCCATCGTGATCCTCCAGTTTACCCACTTCCCTTGCCCAAGCCTTACCGCGAACGTGGTTGTAACGACATCGATTCTTGTCAAAAAAGCCAACGTGCCCAAAAGGTAAGCCGAATACACTACCTCCTGAACAAAAATACCAGCCGTGTTCTCACCAACCTCACGGCCCGAGCATAAAAACAACGAAGTAATGGAGTGTATCAATGGCTATTTCCTCCCGGCTATCACTACGGGCCCTGTCCGTCGCCATCGCCTCTCTGTCAGCAGGTCTCTCTCTGCCGGCCAGTGCCAGCATGGGCAACCTCGGCACCACCTACGGGGTCATGCCGGTGGATGTGGCAACCGCCCAGTCGCTGTCCATGTTCAACGATCAGGTATCCGCCACCTACTACAACCCGGCCTACCTGACCAAAGACGAGCGCGGCGAGCTGACGGTCGGTGTCCTGCACGCGGAGCAGGAGCTGCGTTCCGCCAACCCAAACGCCAATGGCGATGTGCTTTCCAACTCACCGAGCCAGCATGTGCTGATTGGCATGAAGACCAACCTTGGCTCGCTGACCCGCTTCAAACATCCGATTTACCTGGGCTTCATCGCCGGTGTCGAGAAGTACGGCAAGGAGATGCTGGCGTTCGATTCGCAGACCACCGAAAGCGGTCAATTCCTGCAATATGGCAGGGAGCCTTTGTTCCTGAATATCGGTGGCGCAACGCCGATCTGGCGTGGCATTTCTGCCGGAGCATCGGTACGAGTCACCCTTGATGCCACGGCGAACCTGGAGGCGGTATCCACTCTGGGCGGCGAAACCACTCGCGAGCGACTTGCAGTCAATGCCGAACCTTCCCTGAAGACCATCCTGGGAACCAGTATTGATCTTGGCAGCACCTTTTGCCCGCAAAGCGATTGTTTCTTTCAGGGATGGGAGACGGCTTTTACCTACCGGACCAAATCCTCTGCCTCCACCACAGTCAACTCCAACATTATCGTGACCCAGACCATTCCGGACCCGGGCCTGAGTCTTGCTGTTTCCACCATTGATTCTTTCCAGCCGGAGACCTTCGGTTTTGGCGCCCAGTACAAGGGCGATAGCTGGCGTGTCGGCGGTAGTATAGAGCAGCAGAACTGGTCGGGGCTTGAGGAGCAGTTCGCTGGTGACACCATTAAGGATCAGGGCTCCGTGGCACCGGGTGACCGGATTCAGTTTGATGACATCCTGATTCCCAGAGTGGGCGCCGAGTACGCACTCAACAAAAACTTCTCCCTGCGCGCCGGCCTTGCCTATGAGGAGTCACCGCTCAAATCCACCCGCAACCCGGAGATCAACTATCTCGACACCGACAAAATTGTCGTTGGCCTCGGTCTGAGCGCCACCTATGACCGCACCCGCCTGCTGGCCTATCCGGTGCGTCTGGACATCGGCTACCAGTACCAGCAATTGCAGGAGCGGGATTTTACGCTGGTGGATTTTGACGGAAACGAAACTTCCGTAACGGCGGACGGCGACGTTCATGTTGTCAGCGGCTCTGTCACCCTGAAGTTTTAAGGAGGGTTTGCCATGAATTACAACCAGACACTGGCACTGATCCCCGCGTTGCTGCTCGCAGCCTGCGGCGGGGATGAACAGACCATGAACGAGAAAACCACTCCGGGCCTGGTGGTGTACTCCTACCCGGCAGATGGTCAGATGAACGTCAGCCCGAAAACAGATATCGTGCTCCGTTTTAATCACAGAATTACCGACGAAGATACGAACTTGCAGACCAAAATTCGCCTGGCCTCCTCCGGCGGACAGTCCATACCTTTCTCCGTAAGCCGGATTGACGAAGGCAGAAGCCTGACGTTGTCGCCGGCCACGGTTCTGGAAGCACTTCAATCCTACACGGTTGTTTTTGACGAACCACTGACGGCCGAGGGAGGCAGGCAGATAGCCACGCCAAACGCGGTTGGTGAGCCCGGTATCCAGTTCGATATCCGTACTGCCTTCTCCGGAATCGCCGGCCTGGCCAACTCCGCCGAAGAGTTTGACGTGGCCTGGCAGGTGCCAGCCAGTGGGACGCCGTTTGAAGCGATGAATTTCTCGACCTTCCGGCTCGCAATGACCCACCCTGTTCACCCTGACTGGAAGAGTCTGGGTGGTTCAATCGAGCTGCTGGACGAAAGTGGCGAGGCTGTTCCAGCAACCGTTCTGGTCAAAGGCAACCGGATAACCGTCGATCCGTGCCTGGCCGAAGATCCCCAGCAGTGCGGCAGCAAGAACGATGCTCTCGACACAGCCCAGACTTACACCCTCCGGCTCGAAAACCTCGCCAGTCAGACCCGGCCCGAGGGTGAGCGGCTCAATCGTGAGTTCAGCTTCACACCACGGGACACTGGCCCGACCGTGGTCCTCCAGCAATCGGCAGTGGACTCGGGCCTGGCAGCAGGAGAAACCGGAGAAACCGCGACCCGGTCTGTACTGAACGGCCAGATTATCAATGGCGTTACCCTGAACTCCGTTCTTCAGGGTAACGCCGGGCCGTCCCAGCAAACCGGCGACCTGTTCGCCGAGCTGGCTTATGCGCCAGCGTTCGAGGCCGATGAAGCACTGCCGTTGCGCATTGCCCGGGGAAGCGTTCTGAGCAGCACCAGCCTGGATGTTCGGGTCGGCGGCAAGGTTCCGGTTCTGGATGCAGCCACCGGTGAGCTCCAGACTACAGGCAATATCAAGGTCACCATGTTGTCAGACGCCTCCGGCTACCTCAGCCCCAACCCCTACACCGATGATATCAATGCCCCCCGGCACATCACGCTGTTTATGGATGTCTCCATGAACACCGAGAATGCCCAGCCCAACGCGGCTCTGTCCCAGGACCTGATGGGCGTGGAATTGCGCGGCATCGCCCTGGTGCAGGATGGCGTTCTCACTATCGATGCCATTGGCATGGTGGAGCCGAACCTCCTGGGTCAGGAATACACTGACTCAACCATTGCATTTCACCTGGAAGCCGCCACCGATGCCGACTCGGTGCTTGATGCCGAGTTGCTCAGGGAGCTTGACAGCACACCGCCAACCCTGGTGAGCTGGATGCCCGGCGGTGAGAACGCCATTCCGGACACCCGGCAATCCATGCAGCGGCCAGGGGACCCGATCATTCTGTTCTTTGATGAGCCCCTGGCCGCGGATTCCATTGAGACCGGGGTCTCGCTGTTTGCGGATGGTATTCCTGTAGAGGCCCTTGAGACACGCCTGGACGGAACCGCCGTCATTCTCAATCCGGAAGATGGTCTGAGCCATGGCGTTGACTACCAAATCGTGATTGATGGCCTGACCGATCTGGCCGGCAATCCGGCCACCACAGCACCACTGCAGTTTGCACTGGATGACATTGGCGGCTCATCTGTGACCCGACGCCCGGCCCTGGCCCTGACAACCTATCCGGGTTACCCCTGCGAGACCGACCACAGCCTGCTGGATCTCTCCGCGGGCGTATTGGGACAGTGTTATTCGGATGGGGGTATCGGTGATGTACTTCCAGTCAGCACCATGCCGTCAGATCGCCCCATTACCGTGGTCTTCTCAAAGTCTATGGACCTGGAATCCATTATTCCGGGCGACACCTTCGTCGTAGAAAAGGTGAGCCAGGCATCAAATGGTTCCATCACGGTTCTGGAAAGCGATGTACCCGGCCGGCTCGAGAAGAACCTTCAGCGAATCCGCTTCTACCCGGATCAACCCTGGGAGGTCGGCACCCACTACCGTTACACCCTGAAGTCATCGGAAGACGCCGACACCTGCACTAACGGGGCCTACACCTCGATTTGTGATTCCGATGGCCTGGCCCTGAAAACGGACCTGCTTGAAGGGCTGAATGACGGCGGCAACAACAACGGGCCGGACCACATGGTGATTTACTTCACCGGAGCCGAGCCATTGGACAGCGTGTTCGCGCCTCTGCGGAACCTGCCTGTTCGGGACACCAACGCCAACTTCCTGGTGGACTGCGACTCCAACACCAATCCGGACTGTCTTGAGCCTTTCGCCCATGAAGGCAGCGACAACGACGGATGGGCAGCCTCAGCCAACTCAACCGAACTGAGAGTGCGGAACAATCAGGCCTCAGCATCCCCTCCTGTGATCGTGGCCAGTACCGCCGATGCACGGGTTGGCTGCGAGACCGGTGAGCGGTGTCCGAAGAACAAGTTTATCTATCAGACCTACGCCCTGAATACCGAAGTTGTCGGCCCCGGTGTGTATGAGCCGACAGGCGATGAGGGGATTCTGGTGAACCTCTACCCCACCCAGCTTGCGACCACATCAATCAGCGTGTTCACAGAGCTTCGGGTTTTCGGGTTCATCCCGCTGCAGGAAGAGTCCATCACCAATACCCAAGTCCTTCGCATGCGCTACGCTAAGGACGACCCGGCCTGTTCCGGGCCATCCTGCAGCCGCTCGGGCCTGATCCCCGGGGTAATTACCGAAGGCGACAATGGCCAGCCGGTGTTCAAGACCCGCGCCGAACTGATGCTGGATGCACCGGACATGGAAATACCGCTGGGCGGCCGCCACGATCTGTACGGCCGGGAATTCGTGCTTGAACTGGAGGGCAACATCACCTTCTTCAATGACGGCCGGATGCAGATTGAACAACGTAACTCGAATCTGGTCGACATCAACGTTCGAGCCAGGGCTCTTGGAGTTCCCGGTGGAGAAATTGTGACGATCGATCTGCCCCTGCAGATCCCCGAACAGGGCGTCTACCTCAACTTCATTTCCAATCCGGTGAAGGAGATCCCTGCTGAGCAATAAAAGGCTCTGAAACCTGTGCAATAAAGGGCCAGCCTCCAGGCTGACCCTTTATTACCCTGAGACTGCTGATCATTATTTCCCCCTACCCTACCCTACCCTTCACTTTCCGCCAACCTGGTTGCACAATGAAACCTCGACCACGAAACAACAAGTTGCCAGGAGCGCCAATGCAAACGGGCCTGATTCAGGAAAGGAGCCGATAATGCCCCAGTGGCTGCAGTGGAGTCTGATCATCACCGGCGTGATTGCCATCGTTCTGATGCTGATGTTTATCCGCCGGCAGATGGCTTTGCTCTCGGAAAACCGTAAACGACAGGCCAAGTCCGAAGCGTTTCAGGCAAAGCGCCGAAAAGACATGATCCGCAGCGTGCGTGTCATCGCGATGGCGGTTGAAGAGGATCAGATCGAATATTCAGAGGCCTGCCTGCGGCTCAAGGGCCTGTTGGACCACCTTGCACCAGACTTGCTGGCGCAGTCCCCGTTTCGGATATTTCAGGAAGTGCATGATCAGATACAGCACATGCCTACCCATCGGGCCCGGCAGGCCACTGAGACAAAATTCGTCGAAAAGATGGACAGGCAACGGTTCGAAGTCGAGCAGAAGCACGCAGACGAGATACGCCGGGCAGCAACTGCCCTTCGACACCATTCGTTTTCGTCCGATACCCTTTGAATTCTTCCAGCCACAACCGGTCAGGCTTTTTTTGTTATATTTTGCAACAAGCGGGTAAGCCTGCCGGCCTCGGCGCTGGCTTTTTTGCGGAGAATTTCCGCGAAGGCCGATCTGCTACTGGCTCATCATGCCAGCCATGGCCATTATGCTGTCCTTACTGGTGACCAGCTCATCAAACTGCGCCTCAACCTGCTCACGGTTAAGGCCCAGTTTTTCGTAGAACGACTGACTGACCGTTTCCCCGGCACCCAGTTCCACGCCCCGGGCGGTTAACGACTGACGGCCGAGCCAAAGCAGACTGGCATAGACGCTTTGGGCGCCATCGTAGGCCGGATTTTTCTGGTAACGGATCGCCAGGGTCACCTCGTCTGGCATGCCCCAGTTTTCCATCAATTGTGCGGCAATCTGCTCCCGTGTAATACCCAGCAGGTAATGCTCTGTTACCGAAGAATCAATATCCGGATTCACTTCCAGTGAGCGGCAGACCAGCTTGAAATGCGGAGGAAACACCTGCGCCAGGACCAGATGACCAAAGTTGTGCAGCAGGCCTGCCAAATAAGCGAGACCAAATACCGGGCGTTCGCCCCGGGGCATCATGCTGGCCAGAATGCCTGCGGACTGGGCCTGCCAGATGGCCTGCTGCCAGTAATCCACATAGCCGTCGGGGTGATCCTGGGGCTGCTTGAGGGCCCGCCCGAGGGAAAGGCCCATGGCCAGGTTCATCACCAGATCAAATCCGAGCACCCGGGAAACGGCATCATGCACTGACTTTACCTGCCCTGCGGCCGCATAAAACGAGGACGAAGCCCAGCTCACTACCTGGGCCGCAAGGCTGGGATCACTCTCTACGATGTCTACCAGGTCGCCCATGACAGCATTGGGATTCACCCGCAGGTGGATAATCCTCTGGGCGGTTTCAGGCAGCGGCGGCAATTCAAGCGTGTCTTCCAGGCGTTGCTGTATACGCCGGCCGGTAAATTTCTTGATGGCGGAATGGAGCTGATCCCTGTCCTTGCCGCGGTCGCTCAGGTTGACGGAGACGGACTCCGGAGCCACGGCGAACGAACGACGGTCGGCCTTGGCCGTCAGTGCCCGGAAGTCTTCCGCAGGCATAACCATCGCCAGGTTTTGCTCGCCCAACTCAAGAGCGACTGCAGGCAAGGCATTGACGCGCTGGTCAACAACGGTCGGCCATCCGGTTAGAGACGGCAATGCTGGCAAGGCCTTAAGTCCGGCCCTTTCCCGGACCCGGAGCTGCTCCCGGCGCTTCATCAGCCGGAAATCGCGGCCGAGCTGCTTGTTCAGCAGCTCCAGATCGATCATATCCTCCTTGCGGCAGATAACCTGAAGGTTTCCCTGGCCATCACTGAGCAACACCATGCGCAGCAGTTGGTTCTGGCTGGCCTGGGCAGCATCCCTGAGGGACACGCCGGCGGCGGAATCGCCCAAAGCCTGCTGCACCGCGACAGGTAATTCCATAAAGTCCTCCCAAATATTGCTGTTTTTTTCTCGGATCGTCCGGATCTGGTCTCACAGTAAGCTCAGTATAGGGCAAGGAAATACCCCTGATGTTGACTGAACTCTATTTCCGGACCGCTAGGTTACGTTGTCGGCCCGAAAACGGACTCTTCTAAACGTCGCCATAGCGAATCTTATCGCCAAGCCAACGCCGAACCAGGGCCTGAACTGTATCCGGGTGCGCCATGAGCCCTGGTGCCATCTCCCGTACCGGTTCAATCCAGCTCTTATCGCGCTCGAAATCCGCAAGGCGAAACTGCATGATGCCGGTCTGGCGGGTACCCAACACCTCGCCAGGCCCGCGAATCTCCAGGTCCTTCTGCGCAATAAAAAAGCCATCCTGGCTGCCCCGAAGCGCCTGGAGCCGGGCCTTACCGTTAGCGGACAATGGCGGGTGATACATCAGTACGCAAAAACTCGCCTGCTCACCCCGGCCGACACGACCGCGAAGCTGGTGCAACTGGGCCAGCCCGAGGCGCTCGGGATTTTCAATGATAATCAACGAAGCATTGGGAACATCAACTCCAACCTCGATCACCGTAGTGGCCACCAGCAAATCAAGCTCGCCCACCTTGAACCGTTCCATAACCGCCGCTTTCTCCTGGGCCCGGAGCCGGCCATGGACCAGGCCCATAGTGAGATCCGGCAGCCTCTCTGCCAGTTCCTGAGCCGTCACTTCTGCAGCCTGGCACTGCAAGGCTTCGGACTCCTCGATCAGTGTACACACCCAGTAAGCCTGCCGTCCTTCCCGGCACGCACCGCGCACACGCTCAATCACGTCTTCACGCCGGCTGTCAGGAATCACAATGGTTTCAATCGGTTTCCGGCCTGGTGGCAACTCATCAATCACCGAGGTGTCCAGGTCCGCATAAGCGCTCATGGCCAAAGTGCGGGGAATCGGCGTTGCTGTCATGATCAGTTGATGGGGTGCCAATGCCCCGCCTACGCCTTTATCACGCAGGGCCAGGCGCTGGTGAACGCCAAACCGGTGTTGCTCATCCACGATTACCAGGGCGAGCCGGTGAAACTCAACCTCATTCTGGAACAGGGCATGGGTTCCGATCACCACCCCGGCCTCACCGGACCGGACAACGTCCAGCGCCTCTTGCCGCGCCCTGCCTTTGACTTTGCCGGACAGCCAGGCAAGCCTTATACCCAGCGGCTCCAACCATGCCCGGAAGTTCTGCAAGTGCTGTTCAGCCAGGATTTCAGTGGGTGCCATAAGGGCGACCTGGGTGCCCGCCCCAATAGCCTGCAAGGCCGCCAGCGCCGCCACCACGGTTTTCCCGGAACCAACGTCACCCTGGACAAGCCTGAGCATCGGCAAAGGCTGACTGAGATCCTGCCGGATATCCGCAAGCACATGGCGCTGTGCGCCGGTGAGTGAAAACGGCAGGGAATCGAGGAAACGTTCCGGAAGGTCTCCCGTTGGCAGAAGCGGCAGTGCCTCCCGGGCCCGGATCTGCTCGCGCACCTGAAGCAGACTCAACTGATGCGCCAGCAATTCCTCCATCACCAGCCTCTGCTGCGCCGGGTGGCGCCCTTCCATTAGCAGCTGCACAGGCGCATTGGCGGGAGGAGAATGCACCATCTGGACCGCCTCGGTAAGACCCGGCAACTGGTACTCGGCCAACAGTTCCTTGGGCAGCCAGTCCCGAATCGGGAATCGCTGCAGATAACCCAGAGCCTGCCGGCAAAGGGAGCGCACCCGGGGTTGCTGAATGCCCTCGGTCAGGGGATATACCGGGGTGAGGGTTGCCTGACTTTGCGCAGGCATGGGTGGCGGATTGACCTGATATTCCGGGTGATAGAATTCATAACCAGCCCGCCCCGGCCGGACCTCCCCAAAGCACCTGACTCTGGCGCCTTCGTTCAGCTGGTTTTTCTGGGCGGCATTGAAATGAAAAAAACGCATCACCAGAAAACCACTGTTGTCCCGAAGGGTCACCTGCAGGCTGCGCCTGCGCCCCATAACCAGGTCGGCTTTGATCACCTCCCCTTCGACCACCGCCACATCGCCGATTTGCAGATTGCCCATCGGCACAATGCGGGTCCGGTCCTCGTAGCGGTGCGGGAGGTGGAACAACAGGTCTTGCACCGAGGCAATCCCCAGCTTGGCAAGCCGCTCTGCCAGGGCGTTTCCTACGCCCTTGAGCTGGGTGACCGAAATGTCATCCAGTGACGTCATGGCAGGTCTCAGGCGCTTTCTGCCACAACGGGTGCATCAGTTCCAGCCTTCTCGATTACCCGGCACTGGCTCGCTGCCAGCGACAGTACATCAATGGCCTTGGGCCGCGGGAAGGTGACGCGCCAGGCCAGCGCAACGGTCCGGAATGGCACCGGCGGCGTGAATGGGCGTACGGCCAGAATGTCTTCGGGGTACTGCATGGCCGTTGCCGCGGAGAGCGGCAATACCGTAATACCCAGCCCGGACGCAACCATGTGGCGAATCGTTTCCAGGGAACTGCCCTCGGTAACCAGCGAAGGGGAGGCCGCGTCTGCGCGCCGGGTCACCGCCTCGACCAGCGGCGGACAGGATTCCAGCACCTGATCCCGGAAACAATGGCCGGGGCCAAGAAGCAACAGCTGTTCCCGGGCGAGTTCACCGGCGGTTAGCTGCTCTTTCCTTGCCAGTGGATGCCCGGCGGGCAGAAGCACCACAAAAGGCTCATCGTAGAGTGGCAGCGTCACAACTTCCGGCTCTTCAAAAGGCAGGGCGATGATGATGGCGTCCAGCTCCGAGTGCCGGAGCTTCTGGCGCAGGCTTGCGGTGTAGTTTTCTTCAATGTACAGCGGCATTTCGGGCGCCGCACGGTGCAGCTCCGGCAGCAAATGGGGGAAAAGGTAGGGGCCAATCGTGTAAATCGCGCCGACTTTCAAAGGCGAATTGAGCTGGTTCTTGCCGCCCTGGGCCAAATCCCTGATGACGCCCACCTGATCAAGCACCCGTTGCGCCTGCTCAATAATACGCTGACCGGTTTCGGTGACACGGATACTGCTCTTGCTGCGTTCGAACAGCGGGATGCCAAGCTCGTCTTCCAGCTTTTTCACAGCAACACTGAGCGTCGGCTGGCTTACATGGCAACGCTCGGCAGCCCGGCCAAAATGCCTTTCGCGGGCCAGCGTAACGACGTATCGTAACTCGGTGAGAGTCATGGTGAGCTCCGGTCGGATGAATGCGGGTCGAAGTTCCACTTATTTATGAGTTAAAGCATAAGGATTGAAATTGTCTATGGCAATCACTGAAAGCACTAACCCGCCGGGAATCCTGGTTGCCGGCTGCGGCAAACTCGGTGGCGCCATCGCCAGCCGGCTGAAGCACTCTGCAACGGTATTCGGACTGCGCCGGAATCCGGACCGGGTGCCGGAGGGCGTACAGGGCATCGGAGCGGACCTGACCCGGCCTGCAACCCTGGCCGGCCAGTTGCCAGATAACCTGGACATCGTCATTTATTGCCTGACACCCTCCAGTTACGACCAGCAGGGCTACCAGGATGCATACGTTACCGGCCTCGAAAACCTGCTACGGGAACTGGGCGAACATTCCCTGAAACATCTCTTCTTTGTCAGCAGTACCAGCGTTTACGCTCAGGATGACGACAGCTGGGTAGACGAGTCCAGCCCTGTCAACCCAGTCAGATTCAGCGGCGGGCAGATTCTGGCGGGGGAGCAAACGGCGCTGGGCAGCAATCACCCTGCAACCATCATACGGTTCAGTGGTATTTATGGTCCATCCAGGGCACGTTTTCTTGAAGAGGTTCGGCAAGGCCGCATGAACCCCCAGCCACCGGCACCGTTCAGTAACCGGATCCACGAAGAAGATGCTGCGGAAGCTGCCGCCCATCTGGTCCGGCTTGCCCTCTCCGGGGCGCAACTGGAACCCTGCTACATCGCCAGTGATTGCGAGCCGGTCCGGCTCGATGAGGTGGTGGACTGGGTACGGCAACAGACTCCCTGCGCCGATCCCGTACCAGACGCCCGTCAAGGGGGCCGGGCCGGGAGCAAACGCTGCAAGAACCAACGACTGCTGGCCACCGGATTTCAGTTCCGGTACCCGGACTTCCGGGCCGGCTACAGCGCGATGATCAGTAAACACTGACCCTGTAAATCATAAAAGGCGGCCGTGGCCGCCTTTATCCGCAGGAGTCAGGTTTGCCCCGAGCCTTAACTCAGCACCATCACGGCTTCCATTTCAACGGGCACGCCCTTGGGCAGCGCCGCGACGCCAACTGCCGCACGGGCAGGATACGGCTCCTGGAAATAGGTAGCCATGATCTCGTTTACCGTGGCGAAGTTTGCCAGGTCGGTCATATAGATATTGAGCTTCACAATATCCTTGAGCTCGCCGCCGGCGGCTTCACACACGGCCTTGAGGTTATCAAATACCTGACGGGTCTTGGCAGCAAAATCCCCCGCCACCACTTCCATGGTCTCCGGCACCAGCGGAATCTGGCCCGACAGATATACCGTGTCTCCGGCTTTCACCGCCTGGGAGTAGGTGCCAATGGCCTGAGGCGCATTCTCGGTCTGAATTACGGATTTGTTGGTCATGACCCTTACTTTCCTCTGTTCCAAAACAACAATCCTCACCCCTCTGTGGCGCGCCTGTCAACCGGGCTTTGGTCTGGTTCAGTGCCGTACGCGGCTGATGTGGGTAATTGCCCGAATATTGCGGATGCGCCGCATAACCCGGGCCAGATGCCGACGCCCTTGCACATGCACCACCAGGCTGACGACACCGAAGCGGGCATTCTGTTCCTCCACATTGATGCGCTCGATGTTGCCGTCAGCCATGGCCACGGCGTTTGCCATCTCGGCAATCACACCACGCTGACGCTCAAGCTCGACCCGCAACTCCACAGAAAATTCATCGGTAATGTCCTTGGCCCAGTTGAGATGGGTCAGGCCGGCGCGGCCCTCGTCATCTTCCGGCAAGCGAGAGCAGGTATCGGAATGAATCACCATGCCTTTGCCGGAATCCATAACACCGACCACCGGGTCGCCGGGAATCGGCTTGCAACAGATGGCAAACCGTACCAGCAGCCCCTCGGTACCACGAATGGTCACCGGGCTGTGATTGCCACCCTCGATGTCGCGAGCGCCCTCACTGGAGTCCGGTCCATCAGCACCGCTTACGAGCTGACGGGCAACCAGATAGGCCATCCGGTTTCCAAGACCAATGTCACTGATCAGGTCGTCAAAACTGTTCACCTGGTTGTGATTCACCACCGCCTGTTTCTGGGCATCGCTGATATCCGACAGCCTGGCACCAAAGCCTTTCAGCGACTTCTTCAGCAAGGCCCGCCCCAGCTCCAGCGATTCCGCCCGTCTCTGGCTCTTCAGAACATGACGAATACTGCTTCTTGCCTTGCCGGTGACCACGAAACTGAGCCAGGCCGGATTGGGCCGGGCACCGGGTGCAGTGATAATTTCGACAGTCTGGCCGCTTTGAAGGGGCTGACTCAGGGAGCCGAGATTACGGTTGATCCGGCAGGCCACGGTGGCATTACCGATATCGGTGTGGATGGCGTAGGCAAAATCTACCGGTGTTGCGCCGCTGGGCAGCTCCATGATGCGGCCCTTGGGCGTGAACACGTAGATCTCATCCGGGAACAGATCCACTTTCACGTGCTCGATGAATTCCATGGAATCATCGGCCCGCTCCCGCATTTCCATCAGGCCCTCCACCCAGCGATCAACCCTTGCCTGGTTCAGGCTGGTAACGCTGCTGGGCTCGTTCTTGTACATCCAGTGAGCCGCAATACCGTTGTTGGCGATGTGTTCCATTTCCTCGGTGCGGATCTGGATTTCAATGTTCACGTGCATGCCGAACAGGGTCGTATGGATAGACTGGTAGCCATTGGCCTTGGGCATGGCAATGTAGTCCTTGAACCGGCCTGGCAGGGGCTTGTACAGGCTGTGAACGGCGCCGAGGATGCGATAGCAGTCATCCTCGGTGTCGGTGATGATCCGGAAGGCGTACACATCCATGATTTCATGAAAGGATTTCTGCTTGAACTTCATCTTGTTGTAGATGCTGTTCAGATGCTTCTCCCGGCCAAGAATCCGCCCGGGCAGGCCACGCTCTTCCAGCTTTTCCTGCAGCTTGCCACGGATGTCCTCGATGATTTCCCGGTGACTGCCCCGAAGCTTCTCCACCGCTTTCGAGATGTACTTTGATCGCATCGGGTACAGCGAGGAGAAACCCAGATCCTCAAGTTCGGTGCAGATCGAGTGCATACCAAGGCGATTGGCGATCGGGGCATAGATATCGAGGGTTTCGTTGGCAATGCGCTGGCGTTTCTCGTAAGGCATGGGACCGAGGGTACGCATGTTGTGCAGTCGGTCCGCCAGCTTTACCAGGATGACCCGGATATCCCGGGCCATGGCGAGAGTCATCTTCTGGAAGTTCTCGGCCTGGGCTTCGGCCCGGGAACGGAATTCAATCTGGGTCAGCTTGCTGACACCATCCACCAGTTCGGCCACATCCTCACCGAACTGCTCCGACAGGGCATCCTTCGGGATACCGGTGTCTTCAATGACATCGTGAAGCATCGCGGCCATCAGGCTCTGATGGTCCAGTCTGAGATCGGCGAGAATGTGGGCAACGGCAAGGGGGTGGGTAATATACCGGTCGCCACTTTTGCGCATCTGGCCCTCATGGGCCTGCTCGGCATAATAGTAGGCACGCCGCACCTGATTGATGCGATGGGTATCCAGATAGGAACTGAGCTCTCTCGCCAGCCCTTCAACCGTAGCCTCTGCCGACACCACGCCTCCACGACTTCTTGAAATTCAGGGACAAAAAAACCCGAATGCGCACATCCGGGTCCTTCCTTAGTCCTTCCAGCAACGTTCTATAGACACACTATAAAACTGCGGGGACAGATTTCAATGTTTCTCGCTCGCGGACAGGCATTCAATGACCCGGTATCCGCAAACAACCTACTCGTCTTCTTCCTTGAGCAGATCACGAGAAATCTTACCTTCGGCAATTTCGCGCAGGGCAATGACCGTCGGCTTATCATTTTCTTCCGGCACCATCGGCTCAGCCCCCTTGGTAGCGAGCTGACGCGCACGCTTGGTAGCCAGCATTACCAGCTGGAAGCGGTTATCAACGTGTTCCAGACAATCTTCAACGGTAACTCGTGCCATAACTTCCCCGACAAATAAAATGACTGATTTAGCAGACCGGACAGTTTACTGCGGGCGGCTCAATTTGTATACCGGAAAAGCCCGTATCAGCCCGGCCCCGACAACCCTGCCAGAAGCTTCTGGTACCGTGGCTGCTGCGCCTCCATGCGCAGGCGCTGGGCCCGCACAATGGCCAGCAGATCCGCCAGGGCAATATCGAAGTCGTCATTGACCACCAGAAAATCGAACTCAACAGCGTGGCGGCATTCTTCCCTGGCCTCCGCCAACCGGCGTTCCACGGCCTCGGGCGAATCGGTACCACGCCCCACCAGTCGCTCGCGCAGCACTTCCGGCGACGGCGGCACAATAAAAATACCGACGCACTCCGGAATCAGCCTGCGCACCTGGCTGGCCCCCTGCCAATCAATCTCCAGGATGACATCCTGGCCCCTGGTCAGCGCCTCCCGCACCCAGACCTGGGAAGTGCCGTAGTAATTGCCAAAAACATCCGCGTGTTCCAGAAAATCACCCTCGGCAATCATTGCCTCAAACTCTTCCCGGCTGACAAAATGATAACTCACACCGTTCTGCTCCCCTTCGCGCATGGAGCGGGTGGTGTGGGACACGGAGACGCCAAGTTTGTGGTCATTGCGGAGCATGCCCGCCACAAGGCTGGTCTTGCCGGCACCGGATGGCGCAGATATAACGTACAGGGTACCCTGTTCAACTGCCTGACTCATAACCCGAGAACTCCAAACCTGAACGCGGAGGCCACCTATTTCGGCCGGTAAAAGCTGGAATTATACGGACTTTGGCAAAACACCGCACCCCGACAGAGCATCACCTGATACCATTTATCTGGTTGCCCCTTTATACCAACAGATACATCCTATCTATGCGAACCACCATAGACATTACGCTTCAGGAACCCCGAAAAGCCATTGACGCCCTGAGCGAAGCATCACCCGGGCTCTCACGCCAGAAAATCAAGGACGCCATGACCAAGGGCGCCTGCTGGTGGACCCATAAAGGCAAACGCCTGAGACTGCGCCGGGCGACCAAAGAACTCAGGCCGGGCATCCGGCTTCAGCTGTACTACGACGAGAACGTGCTGGCCAGAAAACCTGAAGAACCGGTGCTCCTACAAGACCTTGGGCGCTACACGGTCTGGTTCAAGCCGCATGGGATGCTGGCTCAGGGCTCCCAGTGGGGCGACCATTGCAGCCTGCTGCGGCTGGCAGAAGTACTTCTCGGGCGGCCGTGTCATCTGATCCACCGCCTCGATGCCGACGCCGCCGGGCTGATGCTGATCGCCCACGACCCGAAAGCCGCGGGCGCCCTGTCCCAGTGCTTTTCAGCCCGAACCATGACCAAACGCTACCGGGCCAGAGTGACCGGGGTGATCAACGCCCAGGACCAGATTATTGACGCCCCGGTGGAGGGCAAACCGGCAACCAGCCGGGTGACGACACTAAATGCCAGCGAGACCCACCAGACCTCCCTGGTACAGGTGTGCATTGAAACCGGACGGAAACACCAGATCCGCCGTCACCTGGCCGGTCTGGGGCACCCCATCATCGGCGACCGCCTCTACGGGCGACCCGCCCCGGCTCCCCTGCAACTGCTGGCATTCTACCTGGAATTCGACTGCCCGCTGAGCAAACAAAAGGTTACGCTCCAACTGCCGGACGAGCTGGACAGCCTTGAGCACAAAAAGCCCTGACCTGCGCTTATTCCAGGTTCTGGACCTGCTCACGCACCTGCTCGATCAGAACCTTCAGGTCCACGGCAATTCGTGTGACACCAGCATCAATACTCTTGCTACTCAGGGTATTGGCCTCGCGGTTCAACTCCTGCATCAGGAAGTCCAGCCGTCGGCCAATGGCATCCTCGCTCTGCAACGTGTCGGAGACCTCATTCATGTGAGCATCGAGACGGTCCAGCTCTTCGGCAACGTCACTCTTCTGGGCCAGCACGACCATTTCCTGGGCCACCCGCTCGGAATCCAGCTCCACCCTGGCTTTCTCGAACCGCTCCCTAAGTGCCTTCTCCTGAGCTTCAAGCAACTCCGGCATGCGCGTGCGCACCTTGGAGACCAGTTCGCCCATGGCTTTCAGGCGATCCTCGAACAACGGCCGCAGTCGCTCGCCCTCACGTTCCCGCACCGACGCAAGCTCGGCAACGGTGTGCTCGAACAGAGCTACAGCCGCCTCTTTCGCCGGGCCATAGTCCTGCTCCGGCACCGACAACACACCAGGCCAGCGGAGAATATCCAGGGCGTTGATGTGGGCAGGGTTATCCAGCATCCGGTTGATGTGATTCGCAGCCTCATTGACGGCCTGCGCCATTTCTTCGCTGATCTCGAAACTCTGGGTCGCACTCTCGGCGGACTGAAGCCGCATGGACACATCCACCTTGCCTCTCTTCAACTGATGCCGAAGCTCCTCGCGAAACCCGTTCTCGAGCTCCCGGAACGCTTCTGGCAGACGGAACGAAGGCTCCAGGTAACGATGGTTCACCGTCCGGATCTCGCAAGTCAGCGTGCCCCAGCCTCCCTGAACATCCTTTCGGGCAAATGCGGTCATACTTCGGATCATGTCGGCTCCGCTTTTATGGTTGGTGGAAAGCCTCCGAGTTTAGCAGGCTCTTAACGCCGACGGCGAACCGAAAAAAGGACAGAGCCAACGTGTTATACTCGCTGCCCTTTTCGGCACACGATCAACCGGGACACGCGCCCGGACATTCATTACTGACTTCAGGAAATACTATGCGTCCAAGCGGCAGAACACCCGAGCAACCGAGAGAGGTTCGAATTACCCGCAACTATACCCGTCACGCTGAGGGCTCAGTGCTGGTTGAATTCGGGGACACCAAAGTTATCTGCACCGCCTCCGTCGAAAACAAGGTTCCCCCATTTTTGAGGGGTGAAGGCAAAGGCTGGATCACTGCGGAGTACGGCATGCTGCCCCGCTCCACCGGCAGCCGCATGGGCCGGGAAGCCGCCCGGGGCAAACAGGGCGGGCGCACCGTTGAAATCCAGCGCCTGATCGGCCGCTCTCTGCGCGCCGCCGTGGACCTGACCGCCCTTGGGGAACACTCCATCACCATCGACTGCGACGTCATCCAGGCCGACGGCGGCACCCGCACCGCAGCCATCACCGGCGGTTGCGTGGCACTGGTCGACGCCCTGAATCACCTGGTGGCCGAAAAGCGCCTGAAAAAATCACCACTCAAACAGATGGTCGCCGCGCTGTCCGTTGGCGTTTACAAGGGTACCCCGGTGGTGGATCTGGACTATCCGGAAGATTCCGAAGCGGAAACCGACATGAACGTTATCATGACCGACCAGGGCGGCTTTATCGAGATTCAGGGAACGGCGGAAGGTGCGCCGTTTGTTCAGGAAGAGCTGGACAACATGCTGGTATTGGCCAGGCAGGGCATTGAGCAGTTGTTCGAAATCCAGAAAACAGCTTTGGAAGGCTAACTCACAAGTCTGAGGCGCCTGTGTGGCGACGTTTCCCCAGGCTGTTGAGGGCCATGGACGGCCCGAAACAAGCGCACAGGGATGTGCTCGTAGCGTGTCTGGGGAAACGTCGCCAAACAGGCGCCTTCCCCAGACTCAAAAACCGATTTCGATATCGTAATCCATGATCACCGGTGCGTGATCGGAAAACCGGGTTGCGTCGTCAATCCAGCCGTCTTCGATGGTCTTGCGGATCCCAGGGGTCAGCAACTGGTAATCCACCCGGATACCGGCATTCCTGCGGGAACCTTCCGCCTGTTCAGGCCACCAGGTGAACTGATTACTCTGCCTGTTCACTTCCCGGAACCCGTCAACACAGCCCATCTCATCAAACAGGCGATCCAGCCAGGCACGCTCATGGGGCAGGAAACCGGAAAAATCCAGCTTGTGATAAAGCGGGCTGGCATCCGTTACATGGTGGGCCGTCTGGAGATTGGCGCAAAAAATAAACTGCCGGCGCTTGCGCAGCGTCTTCTGCATGTGCAGACCAAAGGACTCCATAAACTCGTCCTTGTGGTCCAGCACCGTCAGGTCGTCTTCGCCGATCAGCTCCTCTTCCCGGCCAAGGGCACAGGGCGCGAGCACACAGGCAACGGAAACCTTGTCAAAATCGGCCTGAATAAACCGGCCCTCACGATCCGCCTGTTCGTTGGCGAAACCGTACATGATGGCCTTCGGAAAATGGCGGGTGTAAATGCCGACGCCACCATCCTCATTAGTCTCGCCATCAATAAAATAGGCCTCGTACCCTTCCGGAATCAGGTTGTAGTCCTCAATCTCGTAGGCCCGCATGCGATGGTCCTGAACACAGACTACGTCGGCATCCTGCTGCGCCAGCCACTCGAAAAAGCCCTTATCAACAGCCTGGGCGAGACCATTGACGCTGATTGATACTACCCGCATACGTGTTCCCTGATTCGGTTTGTGTGTATGATACCGTTTTTACGTGTTAATTAAAGATCAACACCCGCCAGAAGCCTTGTCATGCACGACTACCAGCAACAGTTTATCGAATTCGCCATCCGCCGGAACGTACTGCGCTTTGGTGAGTTCACGCTCAAGTCGGGTCGCACCAGCCCCTACTTCTTCAACGCAGGCTTGTTCAACACCGGGGACGATCTGCTTCAGTTAAGCAAGGCCTATGCCGCCGCGATCACACGCAGCAGCCTGGATTATGACATCATTTTCGGACCTGCCTATAAGGGCATTCCGTTGGCCACCGTAACCGCAATGGCCCTGGCGACAGACGGTAGCAGCAAACCTTTTGCGTTTAACCGCAAGGAAAAGAAAGATCATGGCGAGGGCGGCAACATTGTTGGCGCACCGCTGCGGGGCAGAGTACTGATTGTCGATGATGTTATTACTGCGGGCACTGCGGTCCGTGAGTCCATCGACATTATTCGGGCTGCCGGTGCAGAACCAGCCGGCGTGCTTATAGCGCTGGACCGCCAGGAAAAAGGCAACGGCGAACTTTCGGCCATCCAGGAAGTGGAAAAGCAGTTCGCCATCCCGGTGGTGAGCATCATTCGCCTCGAACAGGTTCTGGACTACCTCAGGGCCAACCCGGACTTCGCCGGGCATGCCGGGAAGGTCGCCAGTTATCGGGATCGTTACGGAGTCTGATCAATGGCCAACCGTCTGACCGCATTTTCAGCCAGGGCTTGCGCATCTGCGCTTATTCTGGGCATGGCGACCCACGCCGCAGCCAACATGTACCGATACACGGATGAGAACGGCCAGGTTGTGATCAGCAGCACCATTCCCCAGGAAGCCACCAAAAGGGGCTACGATATTCTGGGCAACAATGGTCGTGTGATCGAGACCATCCCTCCAGCCCCCACAAAAGAGGAAATTGCGGCCCGGGAAGCAGAAAAGCAACGCCAGAAAGAGCTCGCCGAACAACGTGAGAAAGATCGGCAGTTGCTGAAGCGCTTCAGTCACCCGGATCAGGCAGTGAAAGCCATGCATCGAAAGATCCGGGAACTCGAGGGCCTGATCCAGCTCAAGAAAGGCAACATCTCGGTAATATCCAGCCAACTGGACAGCGAACAGAGCCGCGCGGCTGATATGGAACGGGCCGGACGCGACATACCGGAATCCATCCTTGAGAAAATCCGGAGGCTGGAGTCACAGATTCGCGACATTGAGCGGGAGATTGCCTCGCAAACCCAGGAAATCAAGGCACTGCAGAAGGCCTTTGAAGCCGATATAGAACGCCTCGAAGAAGTCACCGACGAGGCCCGGACACTGCCGTTTGAGCCTGCTGGGGAAACCAACTGATCCCCGCCGCCGGGCCGCGCCGGAGCGCAGACTAAAAAGAAGGGCCAGCGGTGAACCGAAGGCCCTTCTTTCATTTCACTGACTGATCAAGTGCGATGCCTCACCGCTTTCAGGCGGAAGCAGCAGTGCTCTTCTTGGTAGTAGCGGTAGTCTTGTGCGCGGTGGTTTTGCGCGCAGCCGGCTTCTTGGCCTCAACGGACTTCTTGGCGTCCTGAGCGGCTTCGGAAACACCCTCGGCAGCTTCAGATACCGCGTCAGCGCCTTCAGCGGCCTCTTTTTCCAGCTTGGCGACCAGATCACCCGCGAAGCTGCCAAAGCGGCTGTTCAGGCTGCGCAGCTGGCCAAACAGGCTATCGCTGTAACCGTTGTAACGCTTGCGCAGGGTCTTGACGCTGTACTCACGCGCCTCGGCCTCCAGCTTCTCCGCGTAATCAAACGGCTTTGCAGCCAGCTTCTTCTGCTGCTCTTCAGCGGCATTGATACCCTTAGCGACGATTTCCTGCAGCTGTTCCTGATATGACTTGAGTTTACCCATGTCTGTTCTCCTATTGGTTTTCCTGAAAGCTCCAAGGCCCTGCTGAAACTGCTTGGAGCAGGCCTTGCTTCGATCTCAGGATCCAACTTACGCCCAAAAATTAGAATGTTCATACTAAAAGCGGGAAGTGGGCGAATCAGGGTTACCAGCGGAAAATCACCCAACTGGGCACCAGCATGTCGGACTCAGTCTCCCGAATCCAGCCACCGCCATCGACAGGGACCAGGTAATATTCCGCGCCAACTTCCGGCACAACCTTGATCTCCACAAGCTGGCCGTTAACCCGGTACTCATAAAAGACCTCGCTCTCGCCGGGGCGGATAACAATTTGCGGGCCGTCACTTGCCGACTGGTAATCGGAAACCACAACGGGCTCTTTCGGCGTTTCCACCGGCGTCTCGTTCAGCGCCCCCTCTTCCTGGGCCAGAGCAGCCAACGGCAAACAGGCGAGCAGCAATGCCGGGCAGGCGATTCGTTTCATTTTCGTGATACCCTTTCGTTCATCGATTTCAGTACAGAGTTGCATAAGCCAACCCACGCTTCAATACAGAATCCGGACTTGTTTTGACATGACCAGCAAAAACACACCACCAGTGGTTCTTGTGGACGGATCGTCCTATCTTTTCCGTGCTTATCATGCACTTCCACCGCTGACTACCAGCAAGGACCACCCCACCGGTGCGATCAAGGGTGTGATCAGCATGATCCGGCGCCTGGAGCAGGATTTCCCCGGCTCAAAGATGGTGGTGGTCTTCGATGCCAAGGGCAAAACCTTCCGGCATGACCTGTACCAAGAGTACAAGGCCAATCGGCCGCCGATGCCTGAGGACCTGGCCTGCCAGATCGAACCCATCCGCGAAATCGTGAAGGCCATGGGGCTGCCCCTGCTGACCGTAACCGGCGTCGAGGCGGACGACGTGATCGGCACCCTGGCCAACGAAGCCACCAGCAAGGGCATTGACGTGGTGGTTTCGACCGGCGACAAGGACATGGCACAGTTGGTCAGCGACCACGTAACGCTGATCAACACCATGACCGAAACCCGGATGGACCGGGAAGGCGTGGTGGAAAAGTTCGGTGTTACCCCCGAGCAGATCGTCGACTACCTGGCCCTGGTGGGCGACAAGGTGGACAACATCCCGGGAGTTGACAAGTGCGGACCGAAGACCGCGGTGAAGTGGCTGCAGACCTACCAAGATCTGGACAATCTGGTTGAGCATGCGGATGAGATCAGAGGCAAGATTGGTGAATACCTCCGGGAAGCCACTGAAACCCTCCCCCTGAGCCGCGAACTGGCCACCATCCGCACCGATGTGGAGCTGGACTTTGGCCTGGAAGATCTGAAACTGCGTGAGCAGGATGACCAGCAGTTGCTGGAACTGTTCCGGGAGTACGAATTTCGGAGCTGGATTGCTGAACTGGAGAGCAATAAAAACCCGCAAACACCAGCCAGCAAATCCGCCAGCGAAAACCTGGCGCCCAAGACCGGTAAAAACTACAGCGTCATCACCGACCAGGGCGATCTTGACCGCTGGTTGCAGCGCCTGAAATCCGCCGACCTTTTCGCCTTTGATACCGAAACCACAAGCCTTCGTTATATGGACGCCGAGATAGTTGGCGTCTCCTTTGCCATCACTCCGGGTGAAGCGGCCTATGTGCCCCTGGCTCATGACTACATGGGGGCTCCGGACCAACTGGACCGTGAGGCGGTACTGGAACAGCTCAAGCCACTGCTTGAAGATCCCGGCCAGGCCAAAATCGGACAGAACCTGAAATACGACAAAAATGTGCTGGCCAATCACGGTATCACCCTTCAGGGGATTGCCGAGGACACCATGCTGGAGTCCTATGTCCTGAATTCCGTGGCCACCCGCCACGATATGGACAGCCTGGCCATGCTCTACCTTGGCGAAAAGACCATCAGTTTCGAATCCATCGCCGGCAAGGGCGCAAAGCAGCTCACCTTCAACCAGATCGAGCTGGAAAAAGCCGCACCCTACGCCGCCGAGGATGCGGACATCACACTGCGACTGCACCGGGTTCTGAGGCCAAAGCTGAAACAAACCGGCAAACTGGCGTCCGTTTACGAGGAAATCGATCTGCCCCTGGTGCCTGTGCTTTCGCGTATGGAACAGCGCGGAACCCTGATCAGCGCGAGCACACTGCGCCGGCACAGCCAGGAGCTGGCCGAACGTCTGGCCGAACTGGAAAAGGAAGCTCACGACGTCGCAGGTGAGACCTTTAACCTGGGCTCCACCAAGCAACTCCAGACCATTTTCTACGACAAAATGGGCTTGCCGGTCGTCAAGAAAACCCCCAAGGGCGCACCGTCAACCGCCGAGCCGGTGTTGCAGGAACTCGCTCATGAGTATGAACTGCCGCGACTGATCCTCGAACACCGGAGCCTGAGCAAGCTCAAGTCCACCTACACCGATACTCTGCCCGAGCTGATTCACCACCGGACGGGCCGTGTGCACACCTCGTACCATCAAGCCGTCACAGCGACGGGGCGGTTATCCTCCTCCGAGCCAAACCTGCAGAATATCCCTATCCGCAGCGAGCAGGGGCGACGGATACGTCAGGCGTTTATCGCTCAGCAAGGGTACAAACTGGTCGCGGCGGATTACTCCCAGATCGAACTGCGGATCATGGCTCACCTGTCCGGCGACAAGGGACTGCTCACTGCCTTTGAACACGGGGAAGATATTCACAAGGCAACCGCCGCCGAAGTGTTCGGCGTAAACCTGGACGAGGTATCGCCGGACCAGCGCCGGAGCGCCAAGGCCATCAACTTTGGCTTGATCTACGGCATGTCCGCCTTTGGTCTCTCCCGGCAACTGGATGTGGAGCGCAAGCTGGCCCAGCAATACATCGACCGCTATTTCGAGCGTTACCCGGGGGTACTGGCATACATGGACAACATCCGCAAACAGGCCCACGACAATGGTTTTGTAGAAACCCTGTTTGGTCGCCGCCTGTACCTGCCCGAAATCAACGCCCGAAACAAACAACTGCAACAGGCTGCCGAACGGACCGCCATCAACGCGCCCATGCAGGGCACCGCAGCGGACATTATCAAGCGGGCCATGGTGGATGTGGAGAACTGGCTGCTCACCGAGCATGCCGACGAAGCCCGGATGACCATGCAGGTTCACGATGAACTGATTCTGGAAGTAAAGGAATCGGCCCTGGAGAAAATCCGTAAAGGACTGGTGAAACGCATGTCGGCAGCCGCAGAGCTGGATGTACCACTGCTGGTGGAAGCCGGAGCCGGCGACAACTGGGACCAAGCCCACTGAGACACCCCAAAACAGGGCATGGACGACGGTCCGAAGCGCACCCTGCGCGACCAGGTGGTTGGCTGATCAGTACGCGGTGCAGGGTTCCCAGAATGCTTTGCGAAACATCTGCAACGAAAGCCTGATGGTGCGGCGCAGGTTAGTCGTCCTGAATCGAAAGCCTGTCCACCGAAGACGACAATTTATCCGCCCCCTGGGCATCGGCACCCAGTTTAATCATCAGGCGCAGATCATTGGCGGAGTCGGCATGAGCCAGAGCGTCTTCGTAAGTAATCGATCCGTCGGAGTACAGCTGGTAAAGCGCCTGATCGAAGGTTTGCATACCGGATTCGTTGGACTTGGCCATCAACTCCTTCAGGCGATGCACCTCGCCCTTACGGATCAGGTCCGCCACCAGCGGAGTATTGATCAGCACCTCGATAACCGCCTTACGCCCTTTACCATCGGGTGTGGGAATGAGCTGTTGCGCCACAATGGCCCTGAGGTTCAGGGACAGGTCCATCCAGATCTGGTTATGCTGTTCCGGCGGAAAAAACTGAATGATCCGGTCCAGTGCCTGGTTGGCGTTATTGGCATGCAATGTCGCCAGACACAGGTGGCCGGTTTCGGCAAACTGCACCGAGTATTCCATGGTCTGGCGGGTACGCACCTCACCGATCAGGATAACGTCCGGTGCCTGACGCAGGGTGTTCTTCAGAGCCACTTCAAAGCTTTCGGTATCAATCCCTACTTCCCGCTGGGTCACGATACAGCCCTGGTGCTGGTGGACGAATTCGATCGGATCCTCTATGGAAATGATGTGGCCACGGCTGTTACGGTTACGGTGCCCCAGCATGGCCGCCAGCGAGGTGGACTTGCCGGTACCGGTGGCACCCACAAACATGATCAGGCCCCGCTTGGTCATGGCCAGATCCTTGATCACCCCCGGCAGGGCAAGGTCGTCAATCTGCGGAATCTTCACCTCAATCCGGCGCAACACCATGCCGCAGAGGTTGCGCTGGAAGAAGGCGGAGACCCGGAAGCGGCCAATGCCCCGGGCGCTGATCGCAAAGTTACATTCGTGGGTTTCCTCAAACTCGGCGCGCTGTTTTTCGTTCATCGAGCCGTAGACAAACTCCCTCGTCTGCTCCGGCGTCAGCGCGTTCTTGGTAACCGGCAGCACTTTCCCGTTCACCTTCATGCTTGGCGGCACACCCGCTGTAATAAACAGGTCCGAACCGCCCTTTTCCACCATCAGCCGTAACAGTTTTTCGAATTCCATTTTTTTTACCCAGTCTTCATTTTTTGGTGCCTGGGTGGTGTGGGTACTGCTTCCCGGGACGCGCTGTAAATACATCCATGTAAGCTTGACTGCAGCATCCATGCTGCAGTCAGTCCCGGAAAGCAGTACCCGCCCCACCCTTCAAACTCTATTCGGGTCAAACTCTAATTCGGGGAGTCCGGCTGGATTACCCCGCTACTCCCTACACCCGACTCTGGGCACAGGGAACAAGAAAGTTAGAAGTTATCAGGCATCTTCGCCTTGGCCCGCGCTGCTTCGCGGGATATCAGCCCTTTCTGAAGCAACCGCTCCAGGCACTGGTCCAGTGTCTGCATGCCCAGGGAACCACCGGTCTGGATCGACGAGTACATCTGGGCGATCTTGTCCTCACGGATCAGGTTACGGATCGCTGAGGTTCCAATCATGATCTCGTGTGCCGCAATCCGGCCGCCGCCCATTTTCTTCATCAGGGTCTGAGAAATAACCGCCTGCAGGGATTCCGACAACATCGACCGCACCATGGACTTTTCCTCGGCCGGGAACACATCCACCACCCGGTCGATAGTCTTGGCGGCAGAGGTGGTATGCAGGGTGCCGAACACCAGGTGGCCGGTTTCCGCGGCGGTGAGGGCCAGGCGAATGGTTTCCAGATCCCGCAGCTCACCTACCAGGATAATGTCCGGGTCCTCCCGCAGTGCCGAGCGCAGCGCTTCGTTGAAGCCCAGGGTATCCCGGTGCACTTCCCGCTGGTTCACCAGGCATTTCTTGGAGTCATGCACGAATTCGATAGGGTCCTCAATAGTGAGGACGTGCTCATAACGGGTGTCGTTGATGTAGTCGATCATTGCGGCCAGCGTGGTCGACTTACCGGAACCGGTCGGGCCGGTCACCAGCACCAGCCCGCGGGGCACCGAAGACACATCCTTGAAGACCTGGCCCATGCCCAGATCCTCCATGGTCAGAACCTTGGAGGGTATGGTCCGGAACACCGCACCGGCACCGCGGTTCTGGTTGAAGGCGTTGACACGGAAACGGGCCACACCGGGCACTTCAAAGGAAAAGTCGGTTTCCAGGAATTCTTCGTAGTCCTTGCGCTGCTTGTCATTCATGATGTCATAGATCAGCCCGTGGACTTCTTTGTGCTCCATGGGCGGCAGGTTGATGCGGCGAACGTCCCCATCAACACGAATCATCGGTGGCAGGCCGGCAGACAGGTGCAAGTCAGACGCGCCCTGTTTGGCCGAAAAGGCAAGCAGTTCAGTAATATCCATAGAAATCCTCGGAAGGCTTTTTCTTTTATCCCGGTCGTATGCGCCCGGCGAGGCCCCGGCGTGGTTCACTTGGCATTTCAGTGACCTGCGGGTAACGTGTCATCGTACAAGTGACAGACCGGACGTGGCATTTTCACACTATGAGCAGCATAGCAGACAACATCGGGAGCGTAACCCGACGCATACAAAAAGCAACATTGCAGGCGGGCCGCGAGCCGGGAGCCGTGCAGCTGCTCGCCGTGAGCAAGGCGCGACCGCCTGACAATCTGCATGAGGCCTACGCCGCGGGGCAGCGCGCGTTCGGTGAGAGTTACCTTCAGGAAGCCCTGGCGAAGATCGAAGCGCTGGCGGATCTCGACGGCATCGAGTGGCATTTCATCGGCCCGGTACAATCCAACAAGACCCGACAAATTGCGTCTGCCTTTTCCTGGGTCCACAGTGTCGATCGCCTCAAGATTGCCCGTCGACTCAGTGAGCAACGAGACCCGGGTATGCCACCATTGAATATCTGCCTTCAGGTCAATATTAATGAGGAAGACAGCAAATCAGGTAGCAGAATTACGGAGCTTCCGGAACTGGTGGCCGCCATCGGCGAGTTACCGAACCTGAAATTGAGAGGCCTGATGGCCATTCCGGACCCGGACCAGCCCGAGGCAGAGCTGAGGACCAGCTTCCGGAAACTGGCCAACACCCTGAAGCAACTGAAAACGGATTATCCAGACGCAGGCCCCCTGGACACACTGTCCATGGGCATGTCCGGCGACCTGGACATTGCCATTGCCGAAGGGGCTACCTGGGTGAGAGTGGGCACTGCACTGTTCGGCAAACGGCCAGCAAAGAGCTGAAGCGGCCGGTTCCTGTTATCATCAGGTCCAGACGTTTAACCGATCAACCGGGGAGTGAACCTTGAGCACATCACCAACCATTTCTTTTATTGGCGCCGGCAACATGGCCAGCGCCATCATTGGCGGTATGCTGGACAACGGCTGCAAAGCCGGCGACATCTGGGTCAGCGCACCGGATGACACACACCTGCAATCCATCCGCAAGCGTTTCGGGGTGAGCATCACCACCGACAATCGCTACTGCGCCCAACAGGCTGACATGGTGGTTCTCGCGGTCAAACCCCAGGTGATGGCCGATGTCTGTCGCGATATTGCTCCGGTAGTGCAGAACACCCGACCACTGATGGTCTCCATTGCCGCCGGCCTGACTGTTGACACGCTGGATGGCTGGCTCGGTGGCGGCCTGCCCCTGGTCAGGGTGATGCCCAACACGCCGTCTCTGGTCGGCAAAGGGGCTGCCGGCCTCTTTGCCAACAAGGACGTAAAAGACAACCAGAAGAAGATGGTGGCGTCGGTATTCGAGAGCATCGGTTCCGCGCTCTGGGTCGACGACGAACACCTTCTGCATGGCGTTACCGCCCTTTCCGGCAGCGGGCCGGCCTATTTCTTCCTGATGCTCGAAGTACTCGAGGAAGTGGCGACGGAAGCCGGCATCGCCGCCGGCACCGCCCGTGAACTGGCCATCCAGACCATGGCAGGGGCTGCCGAGATGGCCGCCCGCAGTGAACACGATCCCGGCCAGCTCAAGCGTAATGTGATGTCGCCCGGAGGCACCACGGAGCAGGCCATCAAAACCTTTGAAGAGGGCGGTATGCGGGATCTGGTCCGCAAGGCCTACAACGCGGCGTTCAAGCGCTCGGAAGAAATGGCCAAAGAACTGGCTGGCAAACAGTAACCGATAACGGAGACACGGCTTCATGCTGGCAGACATCCTGATTACCATCCTGCTGATCGCATCCACCTTTTATCTGACCATCGTTCTGCTGCGGTTCCTGCTTCAACTGGCCAGGGCGGATTTCTACAACCCGATCACCCAGTTTGTGGTTAAGGCCACCACCCCCCTGCTACGGCCACTGCGGCGCTTTATCCCGGGGTGGGGCGGAATTGACGGTGCCGCACTGGTTCTGGCGGTCATTATCCAGGCCATCACCCTCTTCCTGATTCTGGTCGCCCTGAACAGCGGTATTCCCGCCATGAACCCGCTCACCCTGTTGGTCTGGGCGGTACTGAACGTGCTGGATCTGATCGTGAAGATCTACTTCTGGTCCGTCATTGCCGTCGTGGTTGTCAGCTGGATAGCGCCCGGCAGTAGCCATCCGGCGATTCAGCTGGTTGCCCAGATCACCGAGCCGGTGATGCGCCCGGTGCGTAACGTCATACCCTCCATGGGCGGCCTGGACCTGTCACCGATCATTGTCTTCCTGATTCTGAATGTCATTTCGGTGGTCATTGGACATATGAAGGTGGCTGCAGGGCTGGGGTCCATCGGGCTCGGACTGTAAACCGCGTCTCAAATATACATTTTGTAACACTTTGCGACGAAAACGATTATTACTTGGCTGCAGACTCAGAATGCTGATTTTGCAGCTTTTTTTTGGGTGACTTTCCAACTCACCCAATTTCACTCCCGCAGCCCAGCCGCAAACATTACCACAACAGGATAGTATTGCCGGTAATTAATCCGTCACCCGTGAGCACCCGCTTTGCCCGGGATACCCGGAAGTCGCGCAGAAGGAAATTCCAATGAACCCACAGGGAACTCTGTCGCAGCAGGTAGAGGCTTACCACAACTGGAAAAAAGAGCTGATCCGCCAGATTGGCCGCTACCGGTTATGGCTGCAGGATAACAATCTGTTTTCCGACGATATCAGCATCCGCATTCGCCACGGGCTCGAATTGCTTATTGAGGACGAACTGACCATTGCGTTTGTCGGAGAGTACTCCCGCGGCAAGACCGAGCTGATTAACGCCCTGTTCTTCTCGGAATACGGCCAACGTATGCTGCCGTCCCAGGCCGGGCGCACCACCATGTGTCCCACCGAGCTGTTTTTTGATCGTAGCGCCAACGAGAATTATCTGCTTCTGTTACCGATTGAAACCCGAAACGGCGATCTGTCCCTGCAACAACTGCGCAAACAGCCGGAACGTTGGGTCAGGCATGAACTGGACGAGCGCAACCCCGAAATCATGCGCGAAGCACTGGCCGAGGTGGCCAGGGTCAAGAGCGTGCCGCCGGAAGAGGCGCGGGGGCTGGGCTTTGACGAAAACATGCTGGAGCATGACCGCAGCAACCCAGGCAATGTCCAGGTGCCGGCATGGCGTAACGCCCAGATCAGCATCCGGCACCCGCTGTTCGAGCGCGGGCTCCGCATTCTGGACACCCCGGGGCTGAATGCCCTGGGTTCCGAGCCCGAGCTGACCATCAGCATGCTGCCCCGGGCCCATGCCATAATCTTCGTGCTCAGCGCCGACACCGGCGTAACCGCCAGCGACATGACCATCTGGAACGAGCATATCGACACCCAGCACGCAGACCATCGCGCCGGCCGCTTTGCCGTTCTGAACAAAATCGATGTGCTCTGGGACGACCTGCAGGGCGAGCGCCACACCCAGGAAGCCATAGGCCGGGTGCGCGGCTATACCGCCGACCATCTGGGCATGCGCCAGCATGATGTCATCCCCGTCTCCGCCAAACAGGGCCTGATGGCAAGAGTCAGGAAGAACAGTGAACTGTTCGACCGCTCCAATATTGGCCAGCTTGAGCAACTGATTATACAGCGCATCCTGATGCACAAGGAGCAGCTGATCACCCAAAGCCTGATCAACGATCTTCTGGGCATGCTGCAGAACAGCCAGGCAGCCATGCAAACTCGCCTGGAATCCCTGGAAGAGGAACTCCAGGCCTGTGCCGGCGTGACCATGGACAAGGCAGCATTGGGCCGGCTGGCCGAGCGCGCCCAGAAAGACTACGACTACTACTACAAGAAGCTGATCACCCTGCGTTCAAGCCGGCGCCTGATGGATTCCCAGGGCAACCTGCTGAAAGCGCTGGTGAGCGAGGAGCGCTTTGAGGCCCACGCCGAGCGAGTCCGCGATAACATGTCGAAAAGCTGGACCACAGCCGGCATGAACCGCGCCATGGATCAGTTCTTTGAACTGCTTGAGAGTGATCTGACCAACCTGCTTGGCGAAGGCCATCTGGCCGAGAAAATGGTGGGCGCCATATACCGCCGCTACAACGAGGATAACCGTGCCCGCCACCTGGAACCCATACCTCTGCGGGCCGGCCGCCACGTCATTGCCATCCGCGAACTGCGGAAAAAGGCCCGCCGCTTCCGCAGCAGCCCGAAAAACCTGCTGACCGAGCAATCCGTCCTGGTTCGCCGCTTCTTCAATGTCATGGTCGGTGAAGCCCGCACCCTGCACGCCCGGGTGCGCAAAGACGTCGAGCGCTGGCCATCGGAAGCATTGCTGCCCATTATGCAATTCTCAATGGAACAGAAGCAGTTGCTGGAACACCAGATCCGGCGCCTGCGCGACATGGTCCGCAATGACCGGGACAGCCGGGCCGAGCGTCAGCGCCTGAATCACGCCATCACCGACCTCCGCCGACAACTGGAACTGGCCGATGCCATGCAGCGCCAGATCCGCAAGCCGGCCCCTACCCTGATCCAGCAGAAAGTGGTAAACATCTCCGGGGCTGTGTAAGCCCCGCCACAGCGACCATGCAGGCGGTTGCAGCCATCACGCCCCGGCTTTAAACTGCTGGGCTGGCGATGGCTTTGCCGTTGCCGTTCCAGACACTTACGGATCGAACCAGGAACCTCTCGCGCCGATGCCCGATTCCCTGCCTGCGGATTCTGTTGGGATAGTCACCCCGCAGACCTATCATTTCGACGCTCCCATCGATCTGGCCTGTGGCCAGACCCTGGAAAACTATGACCTGGTGGTCGAGACCTACGGCACACTGAACGCGGATGCGAGCAATGCCGTGCTCATCTGCCACGCATTGAGCGGGCATCACCACGCCGCCGGCTATCATTCCGCCGAAGACCGCAAGCCGGGCTGGTGGGACAGCTGCATCGGGCCAGGAAAACCCATCGATACCGACCGTTTTTTTGTCGTCAGCCTGAACAACCTCGGAGGCTGCCACGGCAGCACTGGCCCGGGCAGCACCAACCCCGCGACCGGCAAGCCCTACGGGCCGGAGTTTCCGGTCATTACCGTCGGCGACTGGGTAAAAAGCCAGGCCCTGCTGGCGGACCGGCTCGGCATTGATTGCTGGGCCGCCGTGATTGGAGGGTCCCTGGGCGGCATGCAGGCAATGCAGTGGAGCCTGGACTACCCGGGCCGCCTGCGGCATGCGGTGATTATTGCCTCTACACCCCGGCTGACGGCCCAGAACATTGCCTTTAACGAGGTGGCGCGCCAGGCCATCACCTCAGACCGGGAATTCCACGACGGCCGCTACTACGACTTCGATACCGTCCCCCGCCGGGGCCTTATGCTTGCACGAATGGTCGGGCACATCACCTATCTGTCCGATGCCTCCATGGGCGAGAAGTTTGGCCGCGAACTGAGGGACCAGGCCTACAAGTTCGGCTACGACGCCGAATTCCAGGTGGAAAGCTACCTGCGCTACCAGGGCGAGCGATTCTCCGAATCCTTCGACGCCAACACCTACCTGTTGATGACCCGGGCGCTGGATTACTTTGATCCGGCCTATGAGTTCGGCGGCGACCTGTCCAAGGCCCTCGCTGCGGCTACCTGCGAGTACCTGGTCCTTTCCTTCAGTACCGACTGGCGCTTCACTCCGTCCCGCTCGGAAGAGATGGTTAACGCCATGATCGCGGCCAGGCGCCAAGTCAGCTATGCTGAAGTGGATGCCCCCTGGGGCCACGACGCCTTTTTGATTCCCACACCACGGTATACTGATATTTTCAACGCCTACATGGACCGCGTCGCAAGGGAGGTCGGTGCGTGAGACCGGATCTCGAAATCATCCAGCAATGGGTTCAGCCCGGCCACCATGTACTTGATCTGGGCTGTGGTGATGGCACCCTGCTCGACTTCCTCCACCGGGAGCGAGGCGCCAGCGGCTTCGGCCTGGAGATCAACCCGGACCACATCACAACCTGCATGGGCAGGGGCGTCGCGGTCATCGAACAGAACCTTGACACCCAGGGGCTGGGCAACTTTGATGACGGAAGTTTCGATATTGTTCTGATGACCCAGGCGCTGCAGGCCGTGCGGAGGCCAGACAAGGTTCTGGATGAAATGCTGCGGGTTGGCAGCGAAGGCATCGTCACCTTCCCGAACTTTGCCCACTGGCGCCTGCGCTGGGGACTAACCCTGAGCGGGCGTATGCCCGAGTCCGAGGCATTGCCGTATAAATGGTATAACACGCCTAACATACGGCTGTGCACCTTCAAGGATTTTGAGGCCCTGTGCCGACAGAAAGGCATCAAAATCAAAAGCCGGCGGGTGGTGGACCGCCAGCACCAGAACAGTTGGCTGGCCCGCTTGTGGCCAAACCTGCTGGGCGAGATCGCCATTTACCGGATTACACGGGAGACCAACCAATGATCGCAAAAACCGTTTCCACATGCCGCAACCTTCTGCGCAGCCTCCTGATTGTCACACTCATTGGCCTGTTCAGCGCCCAGGTCCATGCGGGTTCAAAAAACTTCGGTGACTACACCGTACTCTGGAGCGTTCTGCCCAGCACCTTTCTGGCTCCGGAGATTGCCAAAGCCTACAACCTTCAGCGCAGCAAGGGCATTGGCATCGTCAACATTGCCATCATGGAGGAAAACGAGGACGGCTCCATGTCTCCGGTGAGTGGCCAGGTGGAGGGCAAGGTGGCCAACGATGTCCAGCAGGTGCGATTCCTGGCGTTCCGCCGGATTCAGGAAGGCGATTCCGTCTATTTCATCGCCGAGTACCAGTACCCGTCCGGTGAGCTGATGACCTTCAACATCACCGCGCGTCCCACCGGCCATCCGCAGGATCTGGCGGTACGGTTTGCCCACACACTGTTCAACGATTGAGCCCGTTATGACCGAAAAGCTCGTTATCGCCAGCAACAACAAAGGCAAAATTGCCGAACTGGCCGGGTGGCTGGCGCCCCTGGGCATAACCCCGATTGCCCAGGGAGAGCTTGGGGTGGATGAGGTCGGGGAACCCGCCGTTACATTTGTCGAGAACGCGATTCTCAAAGCCCGGCACGCAGCCAGGGCAACCGGACTGCCCGCCCTGGCAGACGATAGCGGACTGGCCGTTGATGCCCTCGGAGGCCAGCCCGGTGTTCGCTCTGCCCGCTTTGCAGGCGAAAACGCCACGGACCAGGACAACGTAAACGCGCTGCTCGAAGCCATGGCCGGCATCCCGGACGAGCAGCGAGGAGCGCAGTTCCACTGTGTGCTGGTATACCTTCGCCACGCCGATGACCCGACCCCGGTGATTTGTCATGGCCGCTGGTCCGGGTCAATACTCCGGGTACCCAGCGGCGACGGCGGTTTTGGGTACGATCCGGTGTTCCTGGCTCCAGAACAGGGTTGCAGCGCGGCGGAATTGTCCCGCACCGAGAAAGGCCGCATCAGCCACCGGGGCCGGGCCCTGAGGCTTCTGGCAGAACAGCTCAGAGCGGAGTCCTTAGCCGGTGCGCAGTGCTGAATCTGTGGGCAGTCCTGAACCGGTGGACAGCCACGAACCCGTCGACAGTTACCAACCGGCGGCGGTTTGCCCGCCACTGAGCCTGTATATCCATGTGCCCTGGTGCGTGCGCAAGTGCCCCTACTGCGACTTCAACTCCCACGCTATCCACACCTCTCACTCCACTACAGACGCAATTCCGGAATCCGCCTACCTTGACGCCCTGGTTGAAGACCTCGACCAGGACCTGGCTTTCGTTTCCGGACGCCCCATAGAAACCCTCTTTATCGGAGGCGGCACACCGTCACTGATGAGTGGTGATTTCTACCACCGGCTGTTCGACCACTTGCGGGCAAGGCTCAACATCACACCCGATGCAGAAATCACCCTGGAAGCCAATCCGGGAACACTGGAAACCGGCCGCTTCGAGGCCTTCCGGAAAGCCGGTATCAACCGGTTGTCCATCGGGGTTCAGAGTTTCAACTCCAGCCACCTGAAAGCACTGGGGCGCATCCACGACAGCGAAGCCGCCCATGGCGCCATTACTGCCGCCCGTCAGGCGGGGTTCGACAACCTCAACATAGACCTGATGCACGGGTTACCAGGCCAGACGCCTGAGCAGGCACTGGAAGATCTCAGAACCGCTCTCGATTACCAGCCTCCGCATCTGTCCTGGTATCAACTGACCCTGGAGCCGAACACCGAATTCCATAGCCGGCCACCGGATATGCCGGACGACGATCACCTCTGGGACATCTATCGGCAGGGCATCCAACTTCTGCGGCAGCAGGGTTTTCAGGATTACGAGGTCTCAGCCTGGAGCCGAGGCGATAGCGCGTCACGCCACAACCTGAATTACTGGACCTTTGGTGATTACCTGGCGCTTGGCGCCGGAGCCCATGGCAAGATCAGCCTGGCCGATGGCAGCATCCGGCGATACTGGAAAACCCGCCAGCCCGAAGCTTACCTGAACCGGATCGGCAGCCGGACAGCAGGCAATGCCATGATTGCTCCCGAAGACCTGCCCCTGGAATTCCTGATGAACGCCCTGCGGCTTACAGAGGGGGTGAGCGAACGCCTTTTTTGCGAGCGAACGGGTTTACCCCTGTCATCAGTTGGGGTAAAACTGAAAACAGCACGCGATGAGAAACTGCTGGTTGAAGACCGGCTGCAGGCCACAGCCCTGGGCCAGAGATACCTTAACAGCCTGTTGGAGCGTTTTCTGTAATGGACCCTGCGCACGGATTGGCAGCCTTTCCAAAAGGCCTGAAAGTCAGCCTGGTCGTGGCTGCGGTGCTGTTGTTTGCCCTGCTGCTGATCAATCAGCCATTGCAGTCCGCTTCCGCTCCCCAAGGCATTGTCAGTTACCAGCTCGCCGGCACAGCTGACCAGGCGCACGCCATCATTCGTAGCTGGCGCAGTGAGGGCGTTGTCTGGGCCAAGGTTTCCTTGTGGCTGGATTTCCTGTTTATTCCCGCCTACACCATCGCCCTGGTTCTCCTGACCCATCACTTCACCCGGGATCGCCCCGGAATCCGTGAGCGCATGGTGGCCAGATGGGTCCGAGCACTATTCGTAACGGCCGGGCTCAGTGATGTTGCCGAGAACATCCTGCTGCTGAACAATTTCAGCCCGCCCACCGATGCGATGAGCCTTTCGGCAACCCTCTGCGCCCTGGTCAAATTTACCGCGCTGACCCTGGGCATGGCCGGGCTGGTCATTCTCCGGGCCTCGCGGCGCCGTCCGCTGGCGCACCACTGAAGCTCCGCCCGACCATTCCTGCCGGGGGTCACCGACTAATTGGTTCGATAAAACAACAGATCCCATACCCCGTGTCCAAGGTTTTCGCCCCGCTTTTCAAACTTGGTAATCGGACGATCTTCCGGTCGCGGTGAATATCCTCCGGATTCCCGGGCATTAACAAACCCTTCGGATTCATTCATTACTTCCATCATGTGTTCCGCGTAGTTCTCCCAGTCCGTCGCCAGATGGAGAATACCGCCCACCCGGAGCTTGTGGCGAACACGCTGGACAAACTCGTGCTGGATCAGCCGGCGCTTGTGATGCTTTTTCTTGTGCCAGGGGTCCGGGAAGAACACCATCACCCGATCCAGACAGGCATCCGGCAGGCACAGATCAATCACGTCATTGGCATCGATGCTATAGATCCGGACATTGTCCAGGCCGCGATCCTCAACCTCCCTGAGCAGAGCACCCACACCTGGCTGGTGCACCTCGACACCGATGAAATCCTGCTCCGGGGCAGCTTCCGCCATCTCCGCCAGGGACTTGCCCATGCCAAACCCAATCTCCAGATTCAGCATGGCGTCCCGGCCAAACACCTGGCGCGGATCGATCATCCCGTCTTCCCGGGTGAGGCCGTATTTCGGCCAACTGCGCTCAAACGCCTTTTTCTGGCCCTCGGTCATTCGGCCCTGGCGCAGGACAAAGCTGCGCACGCCACGGCGGGTTGTTACCGGTGATTCCGTGGCAGTGCCTTTCGGATCTTGCGGCTCTTTCTGGTCAGTCATCTGCAATCCTTAACCGCCGGCAGCGGGTCTTGTTCAACGGACTTTGACCACAGTCTACCAGAGTGACAAGGTTCAGGCGGATACCACCGAATTGCGCCCCTGTTGGCGATCCAGTTGCCGGTAGCCGAGCGCCTCAACCAGGTGGACCTGGTGGAGTCCGTCACAGTCCTCAAGATCCGCGAGGGTACGAGCCACCCGCAATATCCGGTGCAATGCCCGGGCCGACAGCCCCAGCTTCTCCATGGCGCCGCAGAGCAACTGCTCTCCCTGGTGGTTCAGTTGACAAGCTGAGTGAAGTCCCCGCCCTGCCAGGGCAGCGTTCACGCAACCCCGCTCCGATTGTTTCATCCTGGCTGCGATAACCCGTTCCCGGACCCTGGCACTGGCCTCGCCATCGCCGCCCTGTTGCATCAGTAGGCCGCCACCCTGAACCGGGACCTCCACATGCAGATCGAACCGGTCCAGCAGAGGCCCGGAGATCTTCGACCGATACCGCATCACCTGCTGCGGTGTACACTGACACTCAATGGTCGGGTGACCACTGTAACCGCAGGGGCATGGGTTCATCGCCCCGACGACTTGAAAGCGAGCCGGAAAATTCACCTGGCGCGCGGCCCGGCTGATCGTAATGTGCCCCGTTTCCATGGGTTCCCGAAGCACTTCCAGAACCCGACGCTCAAACTCTGGCAATTCATCCAGAAAAAGTACGCCGCGATGGGCGAGAGAGATTTCCCCCGGCCGCGGGCTGCTCCCGCCACCGACCAGAGCCACCGCGGATGCTGTGTGGTGGGGCGCCCGGAACGGCGGCTGGCGCCACCCGCCCTCTCTCATGGCAAGCCCGGCAACCGAGTGAACGCTGGCAACTTCCATGGCCGCATCGTCGGTCAATGCCGGAAGAATACCCGGCAGACGGCTGGCCAGCATGCTCTTGCCGGTACCAGGCGGCCCGAACAATAACAGGTTGTGGCCGCCGGCGGCGGCCACTTCGAGCGCCCTGCGAGGGACCCGTTGGCCGCGGACATCGGAGAGGTCTGGTATCTCACCGTTGTTGCCGGGTACCCGCTCCAGTGGTGATTTGGGCACCGGAACCAGCCTGGCCCGGCCGCTGAGGTGTTCACATACGGTCAACAGGTGGCCGGCCGCCAGCACGTCACCCTGGCTGGCCAGGGCCGCCTCGCCGGCATTGCCGTGGGGAACCAGCAAGGCTCGCTGGTCCTGCCGGGCAGCAAGCACAGCCGGAAGCACGCCCTTCAGAGGCCTCAGCGCGCCATCGAGGGACAGCTCCCCGAGAAACTCGCAACCGGCAAGACTCTCCGCCGGAATCTGGCCCGATGCCGCCAGAACCCCAAGGGCAATGGGCAGGTCAAACCGGCCGCCTTCCTTGGGCAGATCAGCGGGGGCGAGGTTGATCGTAATGCGGCGGGCGGGGAAGTCGAACCCCGCATTCAGAAGGGCACTGCGAACCCGCTCCTTGCTCTCGCGAACGCCGGTTTCAGGGAGGCCGACAATCGAGAGTGCCGGCAATCCCCCTGAGAGGTGGACTTCAACTGTAACGGGTGGAGCAGACACGCCGATTATGGCGCGGGAATGAACGATAGCTAACATGACAACCTTCCATGGTGACCGGAAAACCGTGCCCGGCACCCTGCCGGACTGATCCGGAGTTTATTGTTCCTGCAGGGACTTTTCCAGCTCGGCGACCCGTTTTTCGAGCGCCTCCACCTTTTCACGGGTCTTCAGCAGCACCGCCTGTTGGGCATCAAACTCTTCCCGGGTTACCAGTTCCAGGCGGGACAGGACCGACATCACCGTTGCCCGAGCCTGGGTTTCAAAATCCTCTCGGGCGGCGCGGGCCATATCGGGAACGAACTGACCAAGCTGGCCCTGTAACTGGGCGAAAATATCCTGGGGACCCTTCACACATCACCTCACTGATTCCAGAAATGTCGGGCTTCGACTAAAAGAGAGGAGCTCTCACCGGTTTACGGGAGTGTATCACACCGCAGCCCCTGCCATACTGTGCCCGGTCGGCCTTATAATAATGGACGAACGGCCAGTGAGCCCGCTCCAATTTGACTCACCGGCTGACTGCCCGCTCCATTTTGGTGCAGATCTTTGCGCCATTCTGGTACGCGGATATTGTAGATTATTGTTTTGAATGTGTTTTTTTGCGTTGGCATACCCGATGCTAAAGCCCTCGTACGCAATCCGCACAATTGGTGTGCGAGGTGGCAGCATCCCGACCTCAACAACTGGCCGACGGGCCCTCACTGTTGGGACGGCTTTACCAAGGAGAAAGCAATGAAACTTGTGACAGCGATCATCAAGCCTTTCAAACTGGATGATGTCCGTGAGGCACTATCCGAGATTGGCGTGCAAGGCGTAACCGTCACTGAAGTCAAAGGCTTCGGTCGGCAGAAAGGCCACACAGAACTGTACCGTGGCGCGGAATACGTGGTGGACTTCCTGCCCAAGGTCAAAGTGGAAGTGGCCATTAGCAACAACCTGCTGGACCAGGTCATCGAATCCATTACCAAGGCAGCCAACACCGGCAAGATCGGTGACGGCAAGATTTTCGTGACTGAACTGGAACAGGCCATCCGTATCCGGACAGGCGAAACCGGCGAAGAAGCGGTCTGAACCCGCTCTGATTTTTTCGATCAGCCAACGCAAAAAAATTTATAACCTGAAAAGCCTCGTGCGGAGGGCTTCATATGGAAAGCAATCTTTTTCACCTGCAGTATGCTATAGACACCTTTTACTTCCTGGTGTGCGGTGCATTGGTTATGTGGATGGCAGCGGGCTTCGCCATGCTGGAATCTGGCCTGGTGCGTGCCAAGAACACCACGGAAATCCTGACCAAGAACGTGGCTTTGTTTGCCATCGCCAGCATCATGTACCTGGTCAGTGGCTATGCCATCATGTACGGCGGTAACATTTTCCTTTCCGGGATCGCGGACGTTGACACCGCCGCTGTTCTGGGTGACTTCGCCAGCCGGGAAGACGGCTTCGAGGGTGGCTCCATCTACTCCGGCGCGTCTGACTTCTTCTTCCAGGTTGTGTTCGTTGCAACGGCTATGTCTATCGTCTCCGGCGCCGTGGCCGAGCGCATGAAGCTCTGGGCCTTCCTGGTCTTTGCTGTGTTCATGACCGGCTTCATCTACCCGATGGAAGGTGCCTGGACCTGGGGCGGCGCTTCGGTGTTCGGCATGTATACCCTGGGCGACCTCGGCTTCAGTGACTTTGCCGGTTCCGGTATCGTTCATATGGCTGGTGCGGCCGCAGCTCTGGCAGGCGTTCTGCTGCTGGGTGCCCGTAAAGGCAAATACGGCCCGAACGGCGAAATCCGCGCCTTCCCGGGTGCCAACCTGCCGCTTGCAACTCTCGGTACCTTCATTCTGTGGATGGGCTGGTTCGGCTTCAACGGCGGTTCGGTTCTCAAGCTGGGCGACATCGCCAGCGCCAACTCCGTGGCCATGGTGTTCCTGAACACCAATACCGCCGCGGCCGGCGGTGCAATTGCCGCCCTGATCACCGCCCGCCTGATGTTTGGCAAGGCTGACCTGACCATGCTGCTGAACGGCGCGCTGGCTGGCCTGGTGGTTATCACGGCTGAACCATCCACTCCGAGCGCCCTGACTGCGACCCTTTTCGGTGCCTTCGGCGGCATCCTGGTGGTCCTGAGCATCGTGACCATGGACAAGCTGCGCATCGACGACCCGGTGGGCGCCATCTCGGTTCACGGTACCTGTGGCTTGCTGGGCCTGCTGCTGGTTCCGGTCACTAACGGCGACGTCAGCTTCAGCGGCCAGATCATCGGCGCCATCACCATCTTCGTCTGGGTATTCGTTGCCAGCCTGATTGTCTGGGGTATTCTCAAGGCTGTCATGGGCATTCGGGTAAGCGAAGAGGACGAGTACGAAGGTGTGGATCTGTCCGAGTGTGGTATGGAAGCCTATCCGGAGTTTGTCAGCAGCAAATAATAATCGCTGGCAACATAAAAGCGAAGAGGGGTGCCATCTGGCGCCCCTCTTTTTTTGCCGGCTTAACCTTCCTCTGGCCTGATCTCATCCTCCAGCGCATCCACCATGAACTGGGGCATCGCCAAGGCCCCGTGGTGCACTCCGGCATTATAGTAGCGGGTCACGAACGGCCGGTTGTTGACATCGTCCTCGCGGAAATATTTTACCGGGTTCTCCTTGCTGGCCATGGTGCAACTCCACCAGCCGGTCGGATAGACCGGCTGCGGGAACGGCAGGGTCTGGAGGTGACGGAAGCCGGCCTTGCGCATGTCATTGTGGATGTCCTTGATGATGGTGTTGGTGTGCAGCAGAGGAGACTCACTCTGCTGCACAATAATGCCGCCCTCACGCAGCGCCAGCATGGCGTCACGGTAGAAATCCACGGCAAACAGGCCTTCCGCCGGGCCGACCGGATCCGTGCTGTCGATAATGATGAGGTCTACACTGCCCGGCGCCATGTCGCGGATCCACTGGATGCCATCACCAAAGAAAAAATTGGCGCGCGGGTCGCTGTTCGCCTCGCACAACTCCGGAAAATACTTCTCTGACAGGCGGGTAACCCGCTCATCAATTTCCACCTGCCAGGCCTCTTCCACACCCGGATGCCTGAGCACCTCCTTCAGGGTGCCGCAATCGCCGCCACCAACAATCACCACCTTTTTCGGGTCCCGATGGGTAAACAGGGCCGGGTGCGTCATCATCTCGTGGTACAGGAAATTATCCCGGGTGGTCAGCATCACGCAGCCATCCAGAACCATCAGGTTGCCGAAGGTCTCAGTTTCATAGATCTCAAGCTTCTGGAACGGCGTCTGCTCTTGGTGGAGCTTCTTTTTCACCTGCAGGGAGAACGCCGTTCCCTGGTCCTGGAACACCTCGGTAAACCAGCCATCATTGAGTACTGTCATCTCTTGCCTCCCGCTGTGGCCCTTGGGCTGTGTTGAAAGGGCATATTGTAGGGGTGCCCCACCCTGAGCTAAAGGGATAATCGTTATTACCGGACAGATAATTTCCGCACCCGGTTCTTTTAGGCGGGGATGGGAATCCCTACAATGGCGGCCATAGGCCGGCCCCTGACCGAACAGCCGCCGGCTCCGGTTTCCTGACAGGATAGCAAGCATGAGCGAAGCCAGCGCGACCCCGGCCCACAAGGTTTATAACATTGCCCACTGGAGTGATGGCTACATCGGCGTCAACGCCGGGGGCCAGGTAATGATCCGGCCGGACCGCGGCCACACCGCGGCTCAGATCAATCTGCCGCAGCTGACCCACACACTGACCGAATCCGGGCTCCAGCTTCCGGTTCTCATCCGCTTTGTCGATATCCTGCATGATCGGGTCAATAAACTGTGCAATGCCTTCAACAAGGTGGCGAACGAGCAGGCGTACCGGGGCCGCTACACAGCAGTTTACCCCATCAAGGTGAACCAGCAGCGGCGGGTGGTTGAAGAACTTCTGGCTGCGGAGCCTGCCGCCTCGAAGGGACAGATCGGCCTTGAGGCAGGCAGCAAGCCCGAGCTGATGGCGGTGCTGGCGATGTCCCGGCAACCGGGCTCGGTGATTGTCTGCAACGGTTACAAGGACCGGGAATACATTCGCCTGGCCCTGATTGGCCAGGCCCTGGGCCACCGGGTATTTATTGTGGTGGAGAAACAATCGGAGCTGCCGCTGATTCTGGAGGAAGCCAACAACCTGGGCGTTGAACCGCTGATTGGCGTTCGGGCCCGGTTGGCGACCATTGGCAAAGGCAACTGGCAGAATACCGGTGGTGAAAAATCCAAGTTCGGCCTGTCCGCCAGCCAGGTGCTTGATGTGGTAAACACCCTGCGCGCGGCTGATGCGCTGGGTGCCCTGCAACTGCTGCATTTCCATCTCGGCTCCCAGATTGCCAATATCCGGGACATCCAGACCGGCTTGCGGGAGTGTGCCCGGTTTTACAGTGAGCTACGCCAGATGGGCGCCCCGATCGGCACGGTCGATATCGGCGGTGGCCTGGGCGTCGATTATGAGGGTACCCGCTCCCGCAGCAGCTGTTCCATGAATTACAGCGTTTATGAATACGCCTACAACGTGGTGCATATTCTGCAAGCGGAGTGCGACCGCCAAGGCATTCCCCACCCGGATCTGATCAGCGAATCCGGGCGCGCCCTCACTGCCCATCACTCGGTACTGGTGACCAACGTGATTGATCGCGAAGCGCCGGAAAATCGCGCCCCGAAGCAGCCGGAACCTGGGGCACCGGCCCCGCTGCACGATCTCTGGCGCGATCTGGAGAGCCTGGAAGAGACCAACTCCCCACGCTCACTGGCAGAGATCTACCACGATGTGCTGCATGCCATGGCGGATGTTCATGCCCAGTTTGCCCACGGCCTGCTTTCATTGCAGGAGCGGGCAGAGGCTGAAACGCTGTATACCCGCTGCTGCCGCCTGCTGCGAAACCAACTGGACAGCAGCAACCGGGCCCACCGGGAAATCATCGACGAGCTCAACGAAAAACTGGCCGAAAAGCTGTTCGTGAATTTCTCCCTGTTCCAGTCACTGCCGGATGTCTGGGGCATTGACCAGATTTTCCCGGTCATGCCGGTCAACGGCCTGAATCGCCCGCTGAATCGCCGCGCCGTGATCCAGGACATCACTTGTGATTCCGATGGCCGCATCGACCGGTACGTGGATGGCCAGGGCACGGAAACCACCCTGCCTTTGCCGGAAGACCAGCCCGGAGAGCCTCTCCTCATGGGCTTTTTCATGACCGGGGCCTATCAGGAAATCCTCGGAGACATGCACAACCTGTTCGGCGACACCCATTCCGTGGATGTCCGCCTGACAACGGAGGGCGGGTACGAGATCGGTGCGCCCATCACCGGAGATACCGTGGCGAAGGTCCTTCGTTACGTCAACTTTGAACCGGACGCCCTGCTGGAAGCGTATCGGCGACAGTTCACGGCGTCCGGGCTGACACCGGAAACCCAGTCGGCACTGCTGGCAGAGCTCTCTTCCGGGCTGGAGGGCTACACCTATCTGGAAGAATAATTTACCGGTCAGTTGATCCGCGCCTCAGACAGATCCGTAAATCCTAAGACTGACAAACCCGGGGCGAGTGCATAGAATGATGACCAGAACAAGCTCAAATCACGCGACTGTCAAGGAGCGTCCGGTGACCACACTGGATCAGAAGCCAGCCAGTTCCGAGGGTCGCAAAGACCCCTGGAGCCAGTTGCTGCAGAAAGTGGGCAAGAACCAGGATCGCGAGGCGTATCATGCGCTATTCCAGCATTTTGGCCCGCAGATCAAGTACTACGCCATGGCCAACGGTCTGGCAAGTCACGCGGAAGAACTGGTCCAGGAAGTGTTCGTGTCTATCTGGAGGCGGTCCTGCCTCTATGACTGGCGCAAAGCGGCTGCGTCCACGTGGATCTTCACGATTGCCCGGAACCAGCGCATTGATATGTTGAGAAAGATGCAGCGTACCAGTGCCGAGATGCCGGTTGAAACCGAAGACCTCTGGCAAATCCCTGGCGAAAACGAGAATGAGCCAGTCACCTCGCTGCACCGTTTGATGTCGGAGCGGCGGATTCGCGAATCCCTGAGCCATCTTCCGGAAGAACAGACCACGGTGATTGCCAAGGTTTACATGGAAAACAAGTCTCACCGGATGGTGGCCGATGAGTTGAACATTCCCCTTGGCACCGTGAAAAGCCGGGTACGCCTGGCACTGAATAAACTGAAAGTAATTTTGCAGGACCAGAACGTATGACACGGCATCATCCCGACAGCCTGAGCCTAATGGAGTACAGCGCAGGCAACCTGAGCGAGCCCCATGCCCTTTGCATCCGGCTCCACCTGGATCAGTGCTCGCATTGCCGCAGTCGGGTAGACACCCTGGACAGTCTTGGCGCTGTGGTGATGGAACAGCAGCCAAAGGTGAGCCTCTCGGAAAGCATGTTCGACAGCATACTTGCAAAGATTGACAGCGCACCCAATGACCAACCGGCGATGCCACCAGCCCCAAGGATCGGTGTCCTTCAGAAGCTGCTAGGCAAAGACCTCAGCAGCCTGCCCTGGAAACGGCAACTGGGCGATGTCAGCGTGCTGGATATTACCGAACGGTTCCCCGGCCAGAAAGACCAGGTCGTTCTGCAGAAACTGGCGGCCGGCGGCAAGGCTCCGGCTCACACCCACCGGGGTGACGAAACGACCATCGTTCTGCAAGGCGCCTTTGCCGATCAGAAAGGCGTGTTCAACCAGTGGGACTTTGTCGTACTGACCGATCACGATGAACACAAACCCGTCGCGGTTGGCTGTGAAGACTGCATTACCTTGTCGGTGCTGAGCGCGCCAGTCAGACTGACAGGTACGTTTACCCGGATGCTGAACCCGTTTATCCGCTGAAGCAGTCCTGCCAGGCTCCCGGTAGGACTGGGTAGTTTTTGCAAGCCACGCTTCGCGTGGCTTTTTTCATGGTCGCTTTTTTGTCTGCGCCACCACTGGGTTACAATTGCGCTTTTTAGATTCCGTCCGGCTTCCAGCAGGACCAGCACGGGGACACCATGAACGCCAGCGATTACGCTTTCCGCTTTGGCGGCATTGAACGACTGTACGGACGCCAGGCTCTGGAGGCCTTTCGCCGCGCCCATATTACGGTAGTCGGGCTCGGTGGTGTCGGCTCCTGGGCCGCCGAGGCCCTGGCCCGAAGCGGCATTGGTACCATTACCCTGATTGACATGGACGATGTCTGTGTCTCCAACACCAACCGCCAGCTCCATGCCCTCGAAGGCCAGTACGGGCGGACCAAAACCGATGCCATGACTGATCGCCTCAGAGCCATCAATCCGGCGGCGGACATCCGTGCGCACTTCGGTTTCCTGACCACCAGGAACGTTGGTGAGCTGATCATGGCCGACATGACCGGTGTGGTCGATGCCATTGACAGCGTCAAGGCCAAGGCGGCCCTGATTGCCCACTGCCAGCGCCGGAAAATTCCACTGATCTGCGCCGGAGGTGCCGGCGGACAGGTCGACCCGACACAGATTCAGGTGGCCGATCTGAGTAAAACCACTCAGGATCCGTTGTTGGCCAAGGTGCGCAACCTGCTGCGCCGGGAATACGGTTTTTCCCGCAACCCGAAACGGCGCTTTGGCATTGAGGCCGTATACTCCCTCGAGCAGCTGACGTATCCTGCCGGAGACGGGGAAGTCTGCCGGCAGAAACCCGCCACTGACGGCCCGGTCCGGCTCGACTGCGCCTCCGGTTTTGGCGCCGCCAGCCCGGTGACTGCCAGCTTCGGATTCTTTGCAGCGTCCCGGCTGCTGAACCGCATTGCACGGCGCGCCAACCAATAACTCAACGGACCTGAAACCACTATGCCTGTCAGCACTGTCCTGCTTCTTGCCAGCATTGGCGTTCTCTCACTGTTCTGCCAGTGGCTCGCGTGGCGTGTCCGTATGCCGGCAATTGTTTTCCTGCTGGCGGGCGGCATCGCCGCGGGGCCGGTACTGGGGTTCCTGGTACCCGAGGCCGTGTTCGGCGACCTGCTGTTTCCGGTTATTTCACTGGCCGTCGCCATTATTCTGTTTGAAGGCAGCCTGACCCTGCGCTTTGCGGAAATACGCGGCCACGGCAAGATGGTCCGCAACCTGATTCCGGTGGGCTCCATGGTCACCTGCATCATCGGCACGCTGGCAGCACGCTGGGTACTCGACGTTTCCTGGGCCGTAGCCCTGCTTTTTGGCGCCATTTCGATTGTCACCGGCCCCACCGTGATCGCCCCCTTACTAAGATCCGTGCGGCCGGATTCAAAACTGGCCAACATCCTGCGCTGGGAAGGCATCATTATCGACCCCGTGGGCGCCCTGCTCGCGGTTCTGGTGTTCGAGGGCATTGTTTCCTGGGGCCAGGGCAATGTGTTCGGGCACTCCCTGGGTATTTTCGGCAAGACCCTGGCGGTAGGCTTCCTGATTGGCGCCGTAGCCGGCCACCTCAATGGCATGGTACTGCGCAAGCACTGGATCCCCCAATACCTTCATAATGCCGGCACCCTGACCTTCATGCTCGGCGTGTATGCCATTTCCAACGAACTGGCCCACGAGTCCGGCCTGCTGACAGTGACCGTAATGGGCATCTGGATGGCCAATATGAAGCGGGTGCCAATTGACAGTATCCTCGAATTCAAGGAATCCCTCAGTGTTCTGCTGATCTCGGCATTGTTCATCATTCTGGCGGCACGGGTGGAGTTTGCCGCCATCGCCGAGCTCGGCTGGGGCCTGGTGGTAGTGCTGGCGCTACTGATGCTGGTCGCCCGCCCCCTGAGCATCTTCCTTGCGGCCATCGGCACCAACCTGAACTGGCGGGAGAAGCTTTTCCTCAGCTGGATTGCCCCCCGGGGCATTGTTGCTGCGGCGGTTTCTGCCCTGTTCGCCTTCCAGCTTCAGGAGCTCGGCTATGAGAGCGCCGGTGCTCTGGTGCCGCTGATATTCATGCTGATTATTGCCACCGTCACCCTGCAAAGCATGACAGCAAGGCCGGTGGCTCGACTGCTGAAGGTCGCTGAACCGGCGGAATACGGCTTCCTGATTCTCGGAGCCAATCCGGTGGCCCGGATGATAGGAAAGGCTCTGAAAAAATATGAGGTCCCGGTGACCCTGGCAGACACCAACTGGGAAAACGTTCGCCAGGCACGCATGGAAAACCTTCAGGCTTACTTCGGCAACCCGGTTTCAGAACACGCCTCCACACACCTGGATCTGACTGGAATTGGCAAGCTTCTGGTGATTTCCCCCTACAAGCACATGAACTCCCTGGCCATCTACCACTTCCTTGACTGGTTTGGAAACAAATGTGTATACAGCCTTGCCGAGGGTGACCAGGACCAGAAGGCCCGGCACCAGACCGCCGAAAAGATCCAGATGACACGGGGGCTCTTTGACGGCGTCAGCTACGCCAAACTGGCCAGCTTGGTAAGCCAGGGCTACACCATAAAGACCACCCAGCTGAGCGAGTCGTTCGACTACGAAAACTTCCTGAAGAAGTACCAGAACCAGGCCCTGGTACTGTTCACCTTCGACAGCAAGGAACACGTCGCCCCGGTTCGCAGTATGGAAGACCTGAAACCGGATGACGACTGGATCCTGATCAGCCTGGTGCCCCCGCAGGCAAGAAAAGAACGCAGGGAGAAAGATGGCGGGAAAGAAGCGGGCAAGGAACCATACGCCAGTAAAGAGCCTTCAACGGACGGCTGAGGGAGCGCCTCAGCGGCAGTCCAACACCAACTTGCCGCGCACATGCCCGCCTTCCAGAAGTTCGTGGGCCTGCGCAACCTCGTCCAGCGGGAAAGCCTTGTCAATGTGGACCTTCACGTCGCCATCTTCAATCAGCTCGGCAATCTCGTCCAGGTGAAAAACATCCGGGCGGACGGTCATGCCGTGGGCACGTAAGCCCAGCTCTTCCGCTGCGCTGATGATCTCATCGGCCGTGACCGTCGGAATTGTCACCAGAACGCCATGTTCGCCGAGGGTGTGCAAAGAACGCTTGCCAGCGTCGCCGCCCACCAGATCCAGCACCACATCCAGGCCATAGCATTCCTCGCCAATATCCGTGGTGCGGTAATCGATTACTTCATGGACCCCAAGTTCTGCGAGAAAATCCCGGTTGCCGGCAGAGGCCGTGGCAATCACGTGCGCACCCCGTTCCAGTGCAAATTGCACCGCAAAATGTCCCACGCCGCCAGCGCCCGCGTGGATCAGGATTTTCTGGCCAGCGTCCAGCTTGGCAACTTCAAACAGGGCCTGCCAGGCAGTCAGCGCCGCCAGCGGCAAAGCGCCGGCGGACACCAGATCCAGCTCCTCCGGCACGATAGCCAGTTCATCCGCCGCCGCCAACACGTATTCCGAGTAGCCGCCACCTCCGGCGGGAAAGCCAACCATGCCCATCACCCGGTCGCCCCGGGCCAGTGTAGTGACATCATCGCCAACAGCCACTACCTCGCCGGCGACATCGTATCCCGGTGTCCAGGGCAGGGAATTCTCGATCTGCCGGGCCGCAAAGCCCAGACCCTTACGGGTTTTCCAATCGATGGGGTTAAGCCCCGCACCATGCACCCGGACCAACACCTGCCCCGCCGCAGGCGCCGGCACACCGGATTGAACCACCCGCAGCACATCGCGTGCACCAAAGCGATCATAGACCACATGGCGCATCCTGGATTCGGCATTCTGATCAGCAGTCGTTTCCATGAGAATCTCCGGACAACAGGTTAAACAGGCTTGGCTTTGTTTCAGACTAGCAGAAGTAAAGCACAAAAGGGCTCAGCAAGCCCACAGCCCTGCCGGTCTTTTCGTGCCGCACCCAGGCAATATCCCGGTGAGGCATTACTGGTTATCCCCGAAGCCCGGAATGGCCTGAAACGCCAGCCGGCCAATGCGGTCATTGTGGAGTGAACCAAAGTACAGGTAATCACGGTGGGGATTCACCGAGGTGATCTCCTTCAGTTGCGTGCCCCGAGTGTCCTGGAGGCTGGTGATGACCTCGCCGTTTTGATCAAAAGCTATGACCAGGCCATACTCCTGGGGCGCCGGCTTCAGGCGGTCCGGCAGCTTGGCCACCAGATCCTTGAGCCAGGGGTACCGGTGCAGGGTGTCCACCTGGGAATTGCGCAGGGTAGGAAACGCGACCCAGTAGCGGCCCTTATCATCCACCGCCAGATTGTCGGGGAAACCCGGCAGGTTGTCTGCAAATACTTCCGCCTGCCCGGCCCTGGGGCCGCGGATCCAGTAACGCAGGATGCGGTATTTCCAGGTCTCATTAACCAGCACGGAATTGCCGTCGGGAGATACGGCGACGCCATTGGCAAAGTACAGGTTGCCCAGCAGAACCTCGGCCTTGCCGGTTTTCCGGGAATAGCGCAGCAATCGGCCGTGGGGCCGCATCTCAAGCAGGTCCAGCCGGTAATCCGGCTGCTCGAAGCGGGAACTGGCATCGGTGAAGTATATACGGCCGTCATCGGCAATATCGACGTCATCCGTGAACCGGAATGGGGTACCCCCGGCTTCCCTGGCCAGTACCGTAATCTCACCATCGGCGCTAATGGATAGCAGGCCTTTCCAGGCATCCGCCACGATCAGGTTGCCCTGGCGGTCAAACACCATACCCAAAGGCCGGCCACCGGTCGACAGCCAGTTTTCCACCCGGCCACCCGGGAACACCCGAACGATAAACCCGTCCTGGGTTCCGGTGTACAGCACACCATCGGGGCCGACTGTGGTGTCTTCAGGGCCGTAAACCTGCCCCCGGGCCAACAGATCGGCAAGCCGCAAACGCTCGTTCGGCGCCAAGGGTCCTGTCAGGGGCGGCGGGGCGGGAGGATTCCAGGCCTTGCTGTCGACGGGTGAGGGCGTCAGCAGGAAACTGCCAAGCAGCAGGAAAACAACCAACAACCCCCCCATCAGCCATTTCATACATTCTGCCCGCCCGTTGTTATGTACATTCCGTGGATCAGCGATCACCTAACCTTAGCAGACAGGCCGGTGAGCATGAAAATGCCGGTTTTCGGGGTGCCGCTCAGCTATCGGCGCTGAGGAAACGGAGGCACAACGCCGCGAAGGTATCGGCTTTTTCGGCGTGCAGCCAGTGCCCCGTGTCCTGGATAATCCGTAACTGAGCCTGGGGGAACAGGCGCTGGATATCGCCCCGGTGCTTGTCCTGGATATAGGCGGAATCCGAACCCTTGAGAAACAGCACCGGGCCGGTGAACGGCCCCTCGCCCTCCGGTGCCCTGGCGAGCTTCTCGTAACAGGCATCTATGACCGGCAGATTCAGGCGCCAGCGAAACACGGCGCCCCCCTTTTCCTGCTGTTCCCGGGGAATACGCTCAAGGTTTTTCAACAGGAATTGCCGGACGCCCGGGGTGTCAACAAACCCGGCCATCAGCTTGTCTGCGTCCTGACGGGAGCGCACACCGTTCAGGTCGATGCCATTCAGGCCCTCCAGGATAGCGTCGTGGTGGGGCTTGTAGCTCACTGGCGCAATATCGGCCACGATCAGTTTATCCACCCGCTCCGGCGCCTGAAGGGCAACCTGCATCGCTACCTTGCCGCCCATGGAGTGGCCCAGAAGACTGGCCTTTGCGATCCCCCGGGCGTCCATGTAGGCAATCACGTCCTCAGCCATCGCCGGATAATCCATGGCTCCAGTGTGAGGAGAGCCACCATGATTGCGCTCGTCCAGTGCGTGGACCTGCCATTGATCCTCAAGGCGCCGGGCGATACCACCAAGGTTTTCCAGGGATCCGAACAAACCGTGTAACAGGATCAGCGGCGGGCCTTCGCCGGTAATGCGGTGATTCAGCGCAACACTCATGGGCAGTCAGTCTCCGGATAGCTCTGCATTCTCGAAACAAATACATTACCACTGCCAGCCTCGCGAGCAAGTGCCGGTATTGGCGGTTATTTTCTGAAGGCGAAAAAAAGCCGGGCAAAGCCCGGCATCCAGATCATAGACGTTACGCCTGAAAGATCAGCAATAAAAGATGCTGTTCAGGTACTCGGCCAGCTCAACCACGTTTTTACGCTCAAGCTCGGTATGGGGTACGAAAATCTGCTGTTCCATAAAACACCTCCCGATTGTCTTTCCATTGCTTCAACCCGTTGAGTTGATGCTATCGTTAAACACAGGAGTACCCGTTGACAGGCGGTTGCATCCACTTGACATTCTGTATCAGCACTCATGACAGGTCATTAACGGTCAGGCCAGACATTGTGACATCAGCTCAGCCAGACACCACAGACGCACCGCGGGTCGCGGCGTCCAGCACCCTCGCCCTGGCGCACTACCTTGAACGCCAGGGCGTGCTGAACCCGTCCCGTGTTGAACAACTCACCGGTCTGGCCATGTCGGAACTCACGGATCCGGACCGGCGGGTACCGGCCGATGCTCATTACCGCCTGTGGGAACATGCCGAACGGGTAACAGGCGACCCGGGCGTCGGGCTCCATGCCGGGCAGGTGGTGGACCCGGAACGAATGGGGCTGGTGGGGCACGTGTTTTTCAATTGCGACACCCTGGGAGAAGCGGTTACCCAATACGTGCGCCTGCACCGGCTGATCAATGAATCCGTGCTCCTGAGCTTCGAACAGACCGGAGACCAGGCTATTCTGTGCTGGCAGCCGGACGTGGCCGAGCACTACTGCCGGCAGGATATGGACCGGACACTGGCCGCTGTCATCACCCGGACCCGGCACTTCATCCATCCAGGCATCCGCGCCGATTGGGCGGAAATTGCCCATCCGGCCCCGGCTTATGCCAATGAGTACGAGAAGCTTCTTGGCGGCCCGGTCCGGTTTGACTGTGGCATAACCCGGCTGGCCTTCAGCAGCCGGCACCTGGGACACCCGATTCCGCGCCGCAATCCTTATGTCTATTCGGCGGTGCTGAAACAGGTCAACGCGCTGCTGGCCAGGCTGCAGACCCGCCGCTCGTTCGGCCGCAGGATTCGCCGTTTGATTTCAAGGCAGATGGCGACTGAAAAAATCGACGCCGATACCCTGGCGCACCAGTGCCACATGAGCCGCCAGACCCTGTACCGGAAACTGAAAAAAGAAGGCCTCAGCTTCCACGGCCTGGTGGAGCAGGTTCGCCAGGACAAGGCCCTGCGCTATGTTGCCGCTGACCACTACGCCCTCGGCGAAATTGCCTTTTTACTCGGATTCTCCGAACTCAGCGCGTTCAGCCGGGCGTTCAAGCGCTGGACCGGCACGTCCCCGGCGGAGTACCGCGCCAGGCATCTCGCACCACCCGGAACAGTCGACCAGGCGCCGGCTGACACTAGCGGAGAACGATGATGGGAGAGCTGTCGCTGGTTGCCATCGCATTAGGCGCCATCTATCTTGGCGCGCTGGCGTGCATCTACCGCATACTTCTGACCTACCGCACCACCCAGGGCGCTATCGCCTGGATCATTGGGCTTCTCGGCCTGCCTTATCTCGCCGTACCCATGTTCGTGCTGTTCGGGCGATACCGGTTCGGCGGCTACGTCAAGGCCCGCCGGCTGGGCGACGAATCCCTGACTGATCTGCTCAACCGGTTTGAACAACAGACCACGTCCATCCCGACACCCACCGGTGACCGGTCCAGTGAAGAGCTTAAGGTATTGTGCAGGCTGGGTCGCCAGCCGTTTACCAACGGCAACCGATGCACACTGTTGCGGGACGGGGAAGCCACCTTCGAGGCTCTGTTTGAAGCCATGGAGGACGCTACGCGCTATATCCTCCTTGAGTTTTATATTGTCCGCTCGGACCGGGTCGGGCGACGGATCAAGTCCATCCTTGAGCGCAAACTGGCCCAGGGTGTGGAAGTCTGGTTCCTGTACGACGACATCGGCAGCGTCTGGCTGCCACGCACCTATCTGCACCAGCTCGCCGCAGCGGGGGCCCGGATCGCGTCGTTCGGCAAGGGCAATATTCGCAGACGGCGTCTCCAGATCAATTTCCGGAACCATCGAAAGCTGCTGGTCTGCGACGGCAGGATCGGATTTGTCGGCGGCATTAACCTCGGGGATGAATATCTGGGCACTGCCATGGATCAGGAACCCTGGCGCGACACCCACTGCCGTGTCGAGGGGCCGGCGGTCACCGGTCTTCAACTGGCCTGGCTGGAGGACTGGAACTGGGCCAGTAGCGATTTTCCGAGCCTTGACTGGGCCCCGGTGGAGAACCGGGCTGGCGACGACGAGGTACTGATGTTGCCAACCGGGCCTGCGGACACCTGGGAAACCTGCACTCTGTTTTTCCTCAACTGCATCAATAACGCCCGCACCCGGCTATGGATTGCCTCGCCCTATTTTGTCCCGGACTTCCAGATCATGAATGCCCTTCAGCTGGCGGCACTGAGGGGCGTGGATGTACGAATCCTTATTCCGGAAAAATCCGACAGCCGCCTGATCGGGTTAGCGGCTTACTCCTATCTGGTCCAGGCCTGCAAGAACGGCATAGCCATCTACCGCTACCAGCCGGGTTTCATGCACCAGAAAGTGATTCTGGTGGATGACCGCTACGCCGCGGTCGGAACCGCCAACATGGACAACCGTTCCATGCGCCTCAACTTCGAAATTACCGCCATTACCACAGCGCGCCATTTTGTCCGAAGCGTTGAGTCCATGCTGGAGGAGGATCTGGACAGCTCACGCCTGATGGCCGAAGGCGATTACCAGGATCGCTCCATCCTGTTCCGCCTGGGCTGCCGGGCGGTCCGGCTGCTGGCGCCCCTGCTCTGAGCTTCCGTGGCTACTGGCTCCGCCATGCCGGAATGTGCGAATATGCCAGTACAAATCAGCCAGTATGCAGTAGCGACCGATCATCATGAACGTGTTCAAACCCAGAGAAACATTGACCGAGCAGGTTGCCCGCCACATAGAGAACCTCATTGCCTTTGGTCAGCTCCGGTCCGGAGAACGGATCTACGAAGGCACCATGGCCAGGGAGATGGACGTCAGCCACGGCTCGATACGAGAGGGGCTCCTGTTGCTGGAGAAACGGCACCTGGTCCGTAATGTTCCCCGCAAAGGCGCGTTTGTCACGCCGCTGGACGACTACTTCGTTCGCAGCCTCTATGAGACACTGGAACTTTACCTTACGCACACCGGGCGCAAGCTGGTCCGCAACTGGCAACCGGATGATATGGCCCGGCTCGAATCTCTGTATGACCAGATGAAAGCCTGCTTCGAAAAGAACGATCTGATGGCCTTTCTGGAACTGGGCATCGAATACACCAAGGCATCGCTGGCTTACGCCGATAACTATTTTATTGTCTCCGCCATTGACGATCTCTGGCCATCGGCGAAGCGTTGCGCCTTCGTCGCCTTCCAGCAGGGTGGCAATCAGGTGCTGGAAGACAACCTCGCCCACATGCAGGAGTCCATCAGCGCCATCAAGGACCGGGATGAGGAGTGTCTGGCAGGCATTCTGCACCGTTATGCCCTGCAGCAATGCCATCAGGTCCTGGACGCGATTGGCAATACCAGCGGCAAGCCAGACACGGTGTTATGACCTGCCTCGCCCGAGGTTCCGCAAACTCACCGTCGCATCATTTTCTGTCAGAGGCGTCGTCGTCCGCAAGCGACAGGTGGGACACATCCGGCACCACCGGCGGAGGAAGGTTACGCTCAACGCCAAGATCACTGCCGGCCGGCGCCAGGCTCCATTCGTCCAGATGCTGGAACATCGGTGGCTCTACCTCCGATGGCTCCGCCAGCGTTTCTCCAACCGGGGCCAGGCTCAGGCCGGAGCCAGAGAGAATGTCGTCTACCTTTTCACCCGCCACCGGCAGACGGTCGCCAGGCTCGGTTTGAGGAGCCGCACCCCTCTTCTGTGCAACAGGGGCAGGCGCTGCCGGCGGCTTCGGCTGAGGACTGGCGGCGGCGGGACTGGCGGCGGCGGGCCGGGCGTCGGCCATGGGCTGAACGTATGCAACCATGCCGTGTTTTTTCAGCACAGCGCGGTACTTTTCGGCCTGCACCTCTTCCAGCCGGTTGCGAATAACCACCGACTGGCCGCTGAACATACGGTCGACCTGCTCGAGCGAAGCCTTGAACAAGGTGCGGGCATTGTTGCGCGCAGCTTCCAGATCCGTTCCGGGAACGCATTCCCCTTTAAAGACAAGCTGAAACATGCGTCTTCCTCTTGGCGTCTGTCTTTCTCACATCATAGTTGATCGCATGGCGCTCCGGGAGTCCGCGAAGCCTGCTGCCCCTGTATCCAGACTGCAAACAATTGAAAAATCCATTCACACATCACGCAAATTGCGACAGATTCTGCAATAATTAATGGTAACCAAAATTTACAATCAGTTACATTCTGAACGGAACATCACCAGGGAGTGGTCTCCAATGACGATCACACAATCACTTCGCATCGCCGCCGTAACCTTTTTATTGTCGGCACCGTTTGCCCATGGTGAAAACCTGGACGTACTGTTGAGCCAGGTTTTCCCACAGGCACAGGCAACCTACATAGGCTATGAAAGCGTCGAGCGGGAGGATATCCCGGCCAGCGCCTCGGTAGAACGCAAATACCTGATTGTGGATTTTCGCCTGGCCTCCAGTCAGTTGGCCTCAGAGCTGCTCCAGGCCAGTGTTCACAAGGTCTGCATGGCGTTGCTGAAAGACCGCAAGCTGATCCGGCAACTGTCGGATTCCGGTTACGACATGGTATCAGTCGCCTTTGACCGCCGCTCCCAGTTTGACTGCCTGTAGCATCGCTGCCGGGTTGGTCAGTCATCTCGGCCCAGCAGTTTCGGAAAGGCCTCAAGCGCGCTGTTGACGGCGTCGAGGTTGAACGCCTCCACATCGGCAAGCAGTTTTTCCCCGTAACCCGTCACTGACCGGGACCGGAATCGCTGGCCCCAGGCCAGCACCCGCCGGGCAAAATGTTTCATCTGCTCCGGATCGCCGCTTTCCCTGACCGTTTTCCACTCGTCACCAAAGTCGGAAGCGAGCTGCTCTCTCAGCCAGCCCCGTTCCTGAATGCTGAGGGTCTGGGCCAGCAGCCAATCAGATTCTTTCGAGGCGCCTTCGCCTTCCGCCTGTTCCACGGTCGCTTCAACCCGAGGCAAGGTCACGGTGAATACCGAGCCGGCGCCTGATTCACTCTCAACTTCCAGTTCTCCGCCCATCATCCGGGCCAGCTTTCGGCTGATGGCCAGGCCGAGGCCAGTACCCCCATAGCGCCGGGTGTTCTGGCCCTCCTGCTGTTCAAAGGCATCAAAAATCCGCTCAAGCTGATCCCGAGGGATACCAATACCGGTATCCCTGACGGTCACCACCAGCTTGTAAAGCTGACGTTCCGGACTTCCGGAGCCCGGGCTGCCCTTTTCCCGGACCTTCAGAGGCTTCGCTGCGGCGCGGACAGTAACGCCACCCTCATGGGTGAATTTGATGGCATTGCCTGCCAGGTTGAACAGAACTTGTCTCAGTCGGGTTTCGTCCAGCATCATGGCCGCCGGTATCCTGGAATCAACACTCACCTCCAGGGTGATGCCCTGTTCGCGGGCCCGGAGATCAAAAATATGGCGAACATCGTCGAGCAGTCGCCGCACCGACACGGCAGAATAGTCCAGACGCATTTTCCCCGCTTCAATGCGGGACAGATCCAGAATGTCGTTAATCAGCATTAACAGACTGCGGCTACCAGCCCGGATGGCGTCCAGATAATTTCGCTGCCGGGGATCCGTCACCGTGTTGCTGAGCAGATCACTGTAGCCGATCACGGCGTTCATCGGTGTCCGTATTTCGTGGGACATGTTTGCCAGGAACTCACTTTTCGCGAGGCTGGCGGCCTCTGCCTCCCGGGCGAGACGCTCGGCTTCAAGCTTGGCCGCCCGCAACTCGTCCTCGCTGCGGCGAAGGGCATTTTCAGAACGGATCCGTTCATCCACTTCCCGGGACAGCTTCCGATTCCAGTACAAGAAAATCAGAACAACAACGATGGCAATGAGCACCACCCGGCGCACCACGGTGTAATCGGTTTCCTGTTCAATATCAAGGTGAATCCAGCGATTGTAGATGGACTCCGTCTCGCTTGCATCGAGGCTGCCCAGAGCCTTGTTCAGCACCCGCTGCAGCTCCGGACTGTCCTTCCGGACCGCCAGTCTCAGATCGTACTGGTAGGGGGTGATACTGGTGATTCTGAGGTTCGACAACCCCAGCCGGGCAACGGTGTAGCTGACCGCCGGGATGTGAGTAACCATAACGTCCAGATCCCCATTGGAGAGTGCCAGAAGTCCTTCCTCTACGGTGGTCACGGGGTAAAGGTCCAGATTCGGGTGGTTGATCAGCAGGTAGTCATGGGCCGCCTGCCGGTTCACCACTCCCACCCGTTCATTGCGAAGCTCCCGGAGATCGCCGATAAAGCGCCCGTCATCCCGGATGGCAAGGACTATGGGCACGGTCAGGTAGGCCCGGGTGAACAGAAAGTCGTCTTCGGTACGCGGCGTCCGGGACAATCCAGGAAGTATGTCCACCTCGCCGGACCGGAGCTGGTCTTCGGCCTCCACCCGGCTCCCGACCACCGTACGGATGAACCGGGTGTTCAATCGCTCTTCGAGGCGGGTCAGCAGATCCGGAACCAGGCCAGTGGGCCGGCCATCCTGGGAATATTCAAACGGCGGCCAGTCCGAGCGAAAGGCCACCTTGAGATCGGGGTGCCGCTTAAGCCAGTCATGGTCGGAAGCAGATAGCTCGGTCCCGGTTCGCTCCAGCACAGGCTGCCCCGATTGCAGCCAGGACTGACGGATCCCCCGATGCTCGTTGTAGCTGATCGCCGAAACGGCCTTGTTCAGTACCTGAAAAAGACGATCATTTCCGGCGTCCACCTGCAACACCACATCCACCGGATTGTCGTCCAGCAAATCCGATAAACCGATGCCGCTCACCATTGCCGACTGCAGGTAATCTGAAACCACAGGCACCGGTGCCAGAAATGCATCGGACTTGCCGGAAAGGACCAGCCCCACGGCTTCGCTGACATTGGCCGCCGGAACCGGTGTGAACGCCTCCACCCGGTCGAGCATGGGGTATTGATTCGGGTCGCCGTCGATGACAGCAATCCGGCTGCCCTCCAGATCCGCCAGAGTTCGGATGGCGGCGTCGCCGGCACTGACAAACAGACCGTAGGTCAGGGACATCAGCGGGTCGGTGAACCGTTTCCCCGGCACCACTGGCATGCCCGGCATCCGGGTGGTCAGAATGGCATCGGTCTCGGACTCGCGCTGAACCGGGCCACGGTCTTTCTCCGACGGAAGGACCACGGGCTCGATGGCCACATCCAGCTTTTCCGATAACCGGGCCAGATAATCGATATAGACTCCCGCCAGAGCACCTTCGCCCGTATCAAAAGCCAGTGGAACCTCAGCACTACGCAGACCTATCCGGAAGCGTTCCTGCTCCGCCAGCCAGGTCAGTTCCTTCAGACCGAGCACCGGCGCCGGCGACGTTTGCGGCGGGTCCGCCCATACCGGGGATTGAAACAGTGCCAGCAGGCAGCACAGTAGAAGAGGAGGGGTAACCTTCACTGGAATTCCTCAAGGGTTCCGCTACATTTGAGGGAACAATACCTGCAATCGCCGGCGATTTCATTCAGGCGGACCGCCAACAGGAGACGAGTGGACATGGACACCAGCAAACACGACCTCAGCACTTTATTCGAGCAGCTTGGCCTTGCCTCCGATACCGAGAGCATCGAGGATTTTGTCGCCAGGTACTCTCCCCTGCCAAGCGAGGTTGCGATCCAGGATGCCCCTTTCTGGTCAGAGAGCCAGTCTCATTTCCTGGAAGAAGGATTGGAGGAAGACAGTGACTGGGCAGAGATTATCGATGAACTGGATGCCCGGATGCGCCACTAGAACTCGGCGCCCTCACTGATAATAACCCGATCACGGCCCGCGTCCTTGGCCTGGTAAAGGGCGCGGTCGGCCCGATCAAACACCGATTCTTCAGTGTCGCCCGGAACAAAACCCGCCAAGCCGGCAGAAAAGGTAACGGTTACCGGCTCGCCCCGGAAATGAAATGGCAGCTTGCCGACATACTCCCGCACCTTGTCAACAACGGTACGGGCGTCGGCGGGCCCGGTTTCCGGAAACAGCACCACAAACTCCTCGCCCCCGAAGCGAGCCACGAAATCGGTGGTACGCAGCCGCTCCCTGAATTCCCTGGCAACCAGCTGAAGCACCCTGTCCCCGGCCTTGTGGCCGTATGAGTCATTGATTCGCTTGAAAAGGTCGATATCGAGAACGCCGACGGTCAGTGGATGACGGTAACGCTGCCAGCGGTTGCATTCGAAAGACAGCCGCTCCTGCCAGGCTTCCCGGTTGGGCAGCTCCGTGAGCAAATCGGTCATGGCTCGCAGACGCTCCTTGCGAACCTGCTCCTGCATCTGCTCTGAATACGCCTCCATGGCGGCCACTTTCTCCTGCATCGCCTCCAGTTGCTCGGAAAGCACCTGCTCACGCTCTGACTCCAGGGTGCGGAACCGGCCAACTGCCTGAACAATGCTTTCCAGATGGCCACTGACAGACTGTTTGAGGTCCTGGAGGTTGTCGCTGGCCTGCAAACGCAGCCCAACCTGCTCGATTTCCTCGCGGATCTCCCGGTCAAGATGCTCTGACGCATCAAGGCGACCGGTCTGGGCCGAGGACTGGACCGAGAAATGTTCCCGCAGGATCTCGAGTCGCTCATCCAAACGTTTGAGGAAGGCCTCAAACTCACGCTTGCTCCGGGTAACCGCGGCAATGACCAGTTCCGCGACATGATTCAGGCCTTCCCGCAACTCATTCCAGTCGTTACTTGCCAGCAGGGATCGCTGAAGGGCCCGGGCCCGGGCCTCGGCGGTGGATTCCAGCGAGACCTGAGCAAGCATCTGGCCCAGCAGCTGACCAACCCGGCGGGCAATACGCAGCCGTTGGGCATTGTCTTCAATATCCTGGTCATTGCCCGGTACATTAATAGCTTCTGAGGCGACTTCATGCTCTGGTTGGGGCTCCGGCCCGTTTTCTGGCTCTGGCTCCCGCTCTTTGCGCGAAAAAAACGAACGCTTCATGTTACCGGAGGCCTGGCGTTCATCCAGCAGGGCTACCTGGCGGTCAATCTGATTCTGCAGTTCCTTCCAGGCATCCACATCCACCCTGCTTTTCCGGAGGTCCTTGCGGATGCGGACCAGCAAGCGGTCAAGCTCCGGAGTCTGGCCCTCGGATGCGAGGCTGGTACGCACCAGCATCCGCTCAAGGGTATTCCGCTCCGCCTTCCATTGCTTTTCCCGGTTATCTGCGGATTCGAGTTCCTGAAGGTATTTCTCCTTCCAGGAAAGATCGGATGCCATGAAGCACTCCCGTTTACGCTGGCCGTACCGTTACTGAGTGAAAGGGACCGGTATGACGGTCACTGACCTGAGCTGTTTTCGTCCTTGCTCCTGCCATGATACTTATCCCGGCGGGCCCTGGGGTGACTCTGGTCATAAACCCGGGCCAAATGCTGAAAATCAAGATGAGTATAGACCTGGGTTGTGGCAATGTCGGCGTGCCCCAGCAGTTCCTGAACGGCGCGAAGGTCTCCACTGGATTCAAGCATGTGGCTGGCAAAGGAATGCCGCAGAAGATGGGGATGAAGTTTCTGGTCAGCCCCCCTGGTGATCCCCCAACGACTCAGCCGGGCCTGGATGCTCCGGTGGCTGAGCCGCCCACCACGCCGGCTGACAAACAGGGCGCCTTCAGCCTCATGGGCCAGCCCCGCCCTCTGAGGCAGCCAGGCCCGGATCGCTTCCACCGCTTTTTTCCCGACTGGCAACAGCCGCTCTTTACCACCCTTGCCGACTACCCGAACCTCGCCACTTCGCAGGTCAACGGTTTCCAGATCCAGGTTTGCCAGTTCCGCCAGCCGCAATCCGGAGGAATACATCAGCTCAAACATACACAGATCACGGACTTCGAGGGGGTCATCCGGCGGGCTGTCCAGAAGCTGACTCAGCTGGTCGACGTCGGCCACCCGGGGCAGGCGCCGGCCACCCTTCGGCGCGCGGGTGCCCAGGGCCGGGTTGTCGGGTGCCAGCTTTTCCCTGAGCAGAAACTGGAAAAAACGACGGGTTGCCGAAAGGTGCCGGGCAATACTGCGGCCCGAGAGGCCTTCCCGGCTGAGAGTCGCCACATAGCGGCGAAGATCATGGTTGGTAACCCGCCGCCACGAAGGAACCCCGCCGCCAGCCAGCCACCGGGCAAGGCGCAGGAGGTCCCGCTGATAGCTGTCACAGGTTCTGGGTGAATGCCGCTTCTCCGACGCCAGATGCCGGATGAAACCGGTTAATGGCCCGCACAGCTCATCGGGCACATCCGACGCCGCCGGAATCTCTGACACCTCAGCGCGACTCCGTCGCCATATCGGTAACCGGGGCAGCCATGGTGTGGCGCTGAACCATGGGCGGCAGCAGCCGGCTCAGGGTGTCGCTGATGTAGCTGAGAAACAGCGAGCCCATGCTCTGGTCAAAATAACCGGGCTGACAGCTGCCAACGGCAAACACGCCCACCAGTTCATCATGACGCAAGGGCACCAGGGCGACAGAAGCAATCGCCTCTTCCCGGTCCGGAAACAGGAACTCCCGTTCACTCTCGCGGAACTGGCCGCACACCGCCCGTTCGCCTTCAAGCAGACTGCCCAGTCGTTCTCGAGCCACGGACGGACTCACCACATGAAGAGCCCCCTGGGAGGCCTCCGGCAGCTCGGCTTCGGTAAACAGCAGCACCGAGGCCGCGTCGAGGCCGAAATCGCCACGGATACTGTCATCGATGGCTGAAGCCATATCGTTGAGGGTCCGCGCTTCAATCACCTGCATCAACAGGCGCTTGCTCTTTTCAAACAGGCGATCATTGTGGCGGGCAATGGACACCAGTTCCACCAGCTCCCTGCGCAGCGTGTCCCGCTGCTCGCGGAACAGGTGCACCTGGCGTTCGACCAGGGAAATGGCGCGACCGCTGTCGTGGGGCAGGGTCAGACTGCGCAGCAGCTCGTCCTGGTCGACAAAGAAATCGGGGTTGGCTCGTAAGTACTCCGCCACCTCTTTCCGGGTGAGGTCACCGGCCTTCTGGCGGGCCGCTTGTTCTGTCATGGTGAACTCCTGGCTGTCAGGATCGTTGTTTGTGGGGGCGGCCACTGCCCTTTCGGCGGCGGCTGCCAGAATCACCCGGCAGCCTTAACTGGCCTTCAAATACGCTGGTTGCAGGCCCTTCCATCATAACAGGGGTCCCGTCACCCTGCCATTCAATGACCAGTTTGCCGCCGCGCAACTCCACTTCAACCCGATGATCCAGCAGGCCACGCAAACAGCCAGCGACAACAGCGGCACAGGCTCCGCTGCCGCAGGCCAGGGTTTCGCCGGCGCCTCGTTCGAACACCCGGAGGCGGGCGTGACTGCGATCCAGTATCTGCAGGAAGCCGATGTTGGCCCGGGCCGGGAAGCGGGGGTGCCGCTCCAGCTTCGGCCCCAGGGTGTCCACAGGCGCTGTGTCTACGTCCGCCACCACCAGCACGCCGTGGGGATTGCCCATGGACACAGCGCTGAGTTCGACGGTTTGGCCGTCCACATCCACGGTGTAGACGTCCTTGCGACGGTCTGCGGCAAACGGAATGGCCGGCGGGTTCAGCTCGGGCACCCCCATATTGACCATGACCATGCCATCCCGGCCAACGCGAAGTTCGATCACACCCTTGGCGGTCTGGACCCGTATCACCTTTTTATTGGTCAGGTGCTGATCCCGGACAAACCGGGCGAAACAACGGGCGCCATTGCCGCACTGCTCCACCTCGGAACCGTCCGCGTTGAAGATGCGGTAGCGGAAATCCACGTCGGGCAAGCCCGGCGGCTCCACCACCAGCAACTGGTCAAACCCGATACCGAAATTCCGGTTGGCCAGATCCCGGATCGTGTCCGGGCGCAGCCGGAACGGCTGGCTGATGGCATCCACAACCATGAAATCGTTACCCAGCCCGTGCATCTTGGTGAACCGAATTAAGGGGCCCTGGCTCCGGCGCTGCTGACTCATCTCCTCGCCTCCGCTCATTCCGGAAGGCAGCTCTCGGGCGCGAGCTGGTCTTCAAGGGTTTCGCGGCGCCGGACCACATGCACCTGCTCGCCATCGACCATCAGTTCCGGGGGACGATTGCGGGTGTTGTAGTTGGAACTCATGACAAAGCCGTAGGCACCAGCAGAGCAAACCGCCAGCAGGTCGCCAGCCTGGAGACGCAGATGACGGTCCTTGCCCAGGAAGTCTCCGGTTTCACAGACCGGACCGACCAGATCCCAGGCTTTCTGCTCGCCGCCCTGATGCGGCCTGACCGGAATGATCGCCTGCCAGGCACCGTAAAGGGCCGGGCGGATCAGGTCGTTCATGGCCGTATCAATGATGGCAAAGTTCCGGTGCCCGGTGCACTTCAGGAACTCGACCCGGGTCACCAGGATGCCGGCATTGGCGGCAATGGAACGGCCCGGTTCGAGAATCAGCTCCAGCTTCCGGTCACCCAGACGCTCCGCCAGCGCCCGGACATAATCCGACGGCTGCGGTGGCTGCTCCTGATTGTAGGTAACGCCCAGACCGCCCCCCATATCCAGGTGATGGATGTGAATACCCCGGTCGGCCAGGGTGTCGATCAGGGCCAGCACCCGGTCCAGCGCATCCAGAAACGGGGAGACGGTGGTGAGCTGGGAGCCAATATGGCAGTCCACGCCCTTGATCTCCAGGTTTGGCAGGCTCGCAGCGCGGGTGTACACGTTCGGCGCTTCGGCGATGTCGATTCCGAATTTGTTCTCTTTCAGACCCGTGGAAATGTAGGGATGGGTACCGGCGTCAACATCCGGGTTCACCCGCAGGGAAACCGGTGCCTTGGCGCCAAGCTCGCCGGCGACAGCGTTCAGCCGGTCCAGCTCGGTATCGGATTCAACGTTGAAACAGCGCACACCCACCTCAAGCGCGCGCTTCATTTCCCATTCCTGCTTGCCAACGCCTGAAAACACCACCTTTGCCGGGTCTCCGCCGGCCCGCAGTACCCGCTCCAGCTCGCCCGCCGAGACAATATCGAAACCGGCACCGAGCCGGGCCAGAACATTGAGCACCGCCAGATTGCTGTTGGCTTTGACGGCATAACACACCAGGTGCGGGTGATCCCGCAGGGCATCGTCATAGGCCCGGTAATGACGCTCAAGCGTTGCCCGGGAGTAGACGTAGGCCGGCGTACCAAAGTGATCGGCGATGGCAGAGACAGCCACATCCTCGGCGTACAGCTCGCCGTCGCGATAGTTGAAATGATCCATGAGTTTCCTGATTCGTTGCGCGGGGTCAGGAGGCCTGAGCGTCAGTCTCGGTCTGCTTTCCGGTCCTGCGGTTGCCCGGCAGAGCCCGTCCCGGAAGCCCTCGAAGCGTCCTGGCTGTCACGGTACAGCGGTCCTTTCTGGCCGCAACCGTTCACCACCAACGCCAGCAACAGCACCATGATCGGCAGAGTCCACGCACGCATACCTGCTACCCCTGAGTTCACTATGGCGGCAGTATACCTGAGACCCGCACCGTGCGGCGAGGTCAGCGCACCCTGGCAAGCTGCCGGTTGAGGGAATCCTCCAGCGCTGACCGGTAATACAGGTACTGGCTGGTCTGGATATCCTGCTGATAGACCCTGGGGTCAATATCGTGAGGCAGATGGACATCGGTCAGGTACACCGGGTAAACCTCGCCGCTCTGGCGCAGGGAACGGATGTAGTGGGCTACGGCAGGAATCAACTGGTCGCCGTATTCCTGCACGGTAAATTCCTGCTCGCCACAAAAAATATCAAAGCGCAGCCGGCTATCCCCTTCGTGAATTCCGACAGCCTGCACCTCAAGCCCGGGCAAGGGCGCACCCGAATCCGATTCCGGCCGGTATTCGGCACACCAGGTGCCGTCGCGCCGGACAACTTCGTAGCATTGCACCCCGGCAACAATCCCGGGCGCATCAGTATGGCTGAGCAACCGCCGCTCAATCAGGTTGTCCAGAAAGCGCAGCACAGGCACCAGCAAGTGCCGACGGCTGCCCACAGCCTGGTCCCAGCTGAACACCGAACCGAGCTCATCAACGACCCAAAGCCGCGCCTGATCCCCCAGAACCCGGAAAAAAACCTGGATATTATCCGGTTCACTGGCCTGACTAACGGCCCGCAGGGCCTGTTCCTCCTGCAGCGCGTAGCGATCAAACACCACCGGCAAGTATCGCTCCTGGGGCAACGCCAGGTGCTCCATCAGCGCCTCGAAGCTTTCCAGCGCCACGAACCCCGGCTCCAGGCCGTTAAACTGCAGCAGGAAATAACGGCGATCCATCTCAATCACGTAGCGCAACGGGTGTGGCCCGCTGCCGCCGGCAAAGAAAGGCCTCAGAACGTCGGCAAACAGTTCCTGAACCCGACGGGCAATGGCGGAGCCGTGCCCCCGGTTATGGCAATGCACCACAATACCGGGCAATTCGGATGGGTTGGCCGCCACCGATGCCAGAACATTTTTCAGGCACTGGATGAGCGTGTCGCCAGCAGCGTAGTGCTGCAGGCTGACTTCGTGCCAGCTGTTGAAGGTGATCTGATCGATGCTGATAACCAGGTTCTCCCGACCGCCGCTGAAACCCAGTGAATCATGCCGCGAACTGAGTTTATGGAGCCCCTTTTCAGTGAGGTGAGCCTGGGGGTCCACGCCCACATTCACCAGCAGGAGAGTTCTCAGGGGCCGGACACCCCGTGACAGGGCCTCCCGCTCGGCCGGTGCAATCGGGAATGGCAGGAACGCGGACAGGGCATCGAGCATTTCCCGCAACTCGCTGACCGAGGCAATACGGGTTCCGGAACGCACGTTCAGCCGTGTCGACCGGGTCAACAGGCCATTGCAGTAGCACCAGACCATCAACTCGGCCAGATTGCCAGAGCGGCGAATTACCGGCTGCCAGAAGGCATCGGCCGGATCTTCCAGGTCCCGGTAGAGCAACCAGCCTTCACCATTGCCACCCTGCCCAGACTGGTGGTGGAAGGCGAGATTCTCCTCCGCCAGCGACGGCGCGAGGCCCGGATTGATCTGTTCAATCTTGCCGGCTTTACGCTGGAACGCCGCGTACAGCTTACGGCCCAACAGGTTGATATCGCTGTCACTGATGGCGGCCCGCTGGCCGTGTTCCCTGGCCATTTTCGAGAGCAGGCGATAGCTGTGGGTAAGCTCGTTCACGATCATCCGGCGCAGGCTGGTGACATCCTCAGCCCGCCAGCGCTGGCGCTCATCCAGCTCCGCCAGCGTGCTCTCCGGCCAGCCCCAGCGTTCAACCAGCCGTCTCAGCAGGCGGGCTCGCCACTGTTCAGAGGACACCTCCGAACGGGTCAGCGGCAGGCCGGCTTTCAGATACAGGCTCCGACGGATCAGGTCCAGCCTGGACGCCATCCCAGGCCCTGAAAGCCAGGCCTCCAGCCGGTCATAAAGCATGACATAAGGATCGAGACTGTCCGCACCGGTCTCGCCCCGGAACACCGCACGTTTGAACTCGCTGGACAATAATGCCTGTCCCGCTGTCCGCGCATAACACTCAATCAGAAGCAGTTTAAGAATGGATTTCCAGGGCGCATCAATCCCCTTGTACAATTGCCAGACTCCGGCACCGAGGAATTCCGCCTCAGGAATCGCCGGCACAGGGCCAAAATCAATGTAGTCATCAGCCCGCACAAACCTGCAATCCACCAGTTTTCTCATACAGTCATCGTAGCTCGCTTCCTGTTCGGCCGGAATAAGCCACCACATGGGCCAGGCACCGGCCAGGTGGATACTGGTCCGGTAGAACTCGTCGAGCAACAGGAAGTGCTGGGCACTGCCACAGTTCTCGCCCGTTACCTCGGCCCGCTGCCGGCCGGCCCGCCAGTCCGAGGCACAGAAGACGAATACGTGAAGTTCCACACCGAGGGCTTCTGCCCAGCGCGCCAACTTCTCGGCCTTGCGTTCGAGACAGCGGATTCCACGCTCGGGCAAATCGTTGCGGTGGCATAGCCAGACATCAAGATCGCTCGCCACGGAATGACCCAGGGTGCCGGGGCTGCCCATCAGAAACATGGCGTCCAGACCCGGTTTGCGCTTGCCTTCATCCTTCAGGGTGAAGGTCCTGGCCAGTCGTCGCGCCGCGTTGATGGTTGCAAAGGACGGCTTGTAATCGTTCAGGCCATAGGGGCAATCGCTGTCCAGGTACCCCGGCAAAGCCGGATGGTTGAGATGGAAAACCAGGGGCAGGATTTCCAGCACCATCTGCTGGCGATAGGACAATGCCGAATGGGCACGGCTCCAGCGCTGCTGATTGACCAGAAGGAACCGGTCTCTCAGGCGACGGAGGGTCTTGCGGTCTATTCCCTCCTCAAAGTCGAGGGCAATCGGGGCAACGTGGGCGGTCAAGGCGCCTCCGCAGAGAGGTTCTTTTCAGGGTCAGTATGGGTATGATGGACGCATCGTGGCAAAACCGACAAAAAAATAAAAGCTATAGAACCCCGAGGCTCACCCGTCGTGAAAGAATTCATCATTCGCCGCTACCGCTCGGAGCAGTCCCCGACACCGGAGCGCTATACGATTGTGCGCATTGACGATGAAGGCAAAGTGCTGCTTGCCGATCATCAGGCCGAAGCCATCCTTGGTTACGGCAGCGATGAACTGGTGGGCCAGCCGGTACACCGGATCCTGGCATCCCGCCAGGACGACCCTTTTGCGCCGGCGAACCGACACCGTATTGAACGTGGCCAGAGCGTTCTGGTGACATTCAGGCACAAGGAAGGGTTCTTTTACACAGCCTGTCTGAGCCTGCGCGCCGACATGCGCGATTCCGACAAGGCAGCCAGCGCCACCATAACCCCGTGCGACAGTGCAACCAGGGACTCACGGCTGCTGCGCTCGGCGGAGAACAGTGCCCGCTTCGGAGTCTGGGAGCTCGACACCCGAACCAACGAAATGACCTGGACAGAGGGTATGTTCCGGCTCCTTGAGCTTAGGCCCGGCAGCGAGATCACCCCGGAACAGGCCCTGTTCTACTGCCAGACGGGACAGGCACGGGTCAGGGCCATGTTCCGGCGCTGCATGCGGGCCGGCGAAAGCTTTTCCCTCGATCTTGACATTCTTACCTCCAGGCAGAGCCCGCGCCGGGTTACCCTGAATTGTCAGGCACTCAAGCAGGGGGGCGGGATTCACAGGCTCGGCGGAACACTGGTGGACCATACTGCTGAAATGCAGCGCGAATGCGCCTGCCAGAATGCGCAACAGTTGCTGGCAGCGACCACCCGTGCCACACCGGATCTTGTGGTTGCAGTGGACACATCGTTCAACCTGCTGCACTTCAATGGTGCCTGGGCCAGCCAGTTCGTGGAAACATTTGGCGTGAATCCCGGGCACGGCGATAACCTGAGCAAACTTCTGCAGGAATTTCCGAATGAACGCAGGCTGATGGAGCGCCTCTGGCATCGGGCCTTCGAGCGCGACAGCTTCGTGGTTGAAATGCCTATGGCACAACAGTCACGTGAGCTGCCAGTGCATGAATTCCACTACCAGCGCCTGACCAACGAACTTGGCGAAGTGACCGGCGCTGTCCATGTGGCAAGGCGCATCGGGAACCGCATCAACCACGCCTCAAATGGCGACCACCGGATCCGGCACGATCCGGTCACCGGCCTGATGAACCGCAAGGAATTCATCGCCCGGATGCTCCGGACTCTGGAACAGAAAGCCCACCGGAATTCCTGTGACAGCCTGCTGTATCTGGATCTTGATGACTTTGAACGCTTCAACGATTTGGCCGGCAGCGGTACCTGTGACCGCTACCTGCGGGAGCTGGCCGGCAATCTCGGCGTGCGGGTGCATCAGCGTGACGCCCTGGCACGACTGGCCGGAGACACTTTCGCCCTGCTGATCGAGAACTGCCCGGAGGCCCGGGCCCGGAAAATTGCCCAGGAAACCCTGGACCTGATCGGGGAACTGGTCTTCGAATGGCAGGGCCACAAGCTTCAGACCACAGCCTCCGGCGGCCTCCTGATCATGGACAGCGACATACCGGGCGATCCGGAACAACTGCTCAGCCAGGCCGCGGACCTGTGCCACACCGCCAAAACCTCGGGCCGAAACCGGGTCCATGCCGCCAGAGCAATCACCCAACAGACCGACGATTCAACCGCCAGCCGACGAGTGGAGCAGATACGCGAGGCGTTGGACGGCGGTCACCTGATTCTCGAATATCAAGCCATGCGACCGGTGGCCAGCCCCACCTGGGGCGATCATATTGAAATCCTGTGCCGGATCCCGGCAACATCGGATGGCGGGACCATGCTCAGGCCCGACAACTTCCTGCCTGTCGCGGAACGTTTTGATCTGGCCAAACGCCTGGACCGCCAGGTGATTTGCCAAACCCTGGACTGGTTAGGCAACCAGCCGCTGCTGGAACCCCGACTGAAATACTGCGGCTTTAACCTGTCGCTGGCCAGTGTACTGGATGACACCTTCCCGGATTTTATGGCCCGGGCTGTGAGCGAATCGCCGTTTGCCCCCAACTGCTTTTGCCTGGAAATTCGCGAAGCTCATGCAACCCAATACCCGGACGATGTGGCCGTGCTTTGCGACGCCCTGCATCGGGCGGGCTGTCGGGTGGCTCTGGACGGCGCCGGCGCTTCGGTGGAAAGTTACAGCCTGGCGGCGAAATTGCCCGTGGACATTATCAAGCTGGATCGGCGGATGGTGCAGCAGCTGGAAGAGGATCCGGTGCAGCAGGTGATGCTCGAAGCCCTGCACCGGATTGCCGAGGCCGCCGGCAAGGTCACCGTGGCCACATTTATCGAGAGCGACGATGCCCTCCGGAAAGTCAGGACCCTCGGCATCCATTATGGCCAGGGCTACCGCCTGTTCCGCCCGCAACCTCTGGAACAGCTAACGCCGGCAGCGGTTGATCTGGCCACGGGACGGATTGGCGGCTAACGGCCCCACCCGTGGCCGGCAGGTGCGGCTCAGCCCAGTTGGCTGCGCGCCCGGCCAACGGCCGCACGAACCTGATCCGGCGCCGTACCGCCCAAGTGATTGCGGGCCTGAACCGACCCTTCCAGGGTAAGCACATCAAACACATCGGCCCCGATACGGTCGGAGAACTGCTGCAGTTCTTCCAGGGTCATGTCGGACAGGTCACGGCCTTCAGCCACGCCGAACGCCACCGACTTACCCACGATTTCGTGAGCGTCCCGGAAAGGCACACCTTTTTTCACCAGGTAATCCGCCAGGTCGGTGGCGGTGGAGAAACCACGCTTGGCCGCCGCCCGCATGTTATCGGCCCTGGAACGAATGGCCGGAATCATGTCGGCGTAGGCCTTCAGGCAACCCTTGATGGTATCCACGGTGTCGAACAGAGGCTCCTTGTCCTCCTGGTTGTCCTTGTTGTAGGCCAACGGCTGGCTTTTCATCAGCGTCAGTAGGCTGATGAGGTGGCCATTGACGCGGCCGGTCTTGCCCCGGACCAGCTCCGGAACGTCCGGGTTTTTCTTCTGGGGCATAATGGAGGAGCCGGTGCAGAACCGGTCCGGCAGATCAATAAAGTCAAACTGGGCGGAGGTCCAGAGCACCAACTCCTCGCTGAACCGTGAAAGATGAGTCATCAGCAGCGCGGCAAAACTGCAGAATTCGATGGCAAAATCCCGGTCGCTGACCGAGTCCAGGGAATTCTCGGTGGGCCGGTCAAAGCCCAGCAGCCTGGCCGTCATCTCACGATCTATGGGGTAGGTGGTGCCGGCCAGCGCCGCCGCACCCAGTGGCATCACGTTCACTCGCTTGCGACAATCCTGAAGGCGCTCGGCATCCCGCACCAGCATTTCGTACCAGGCCAGCAGATGGTGCCCGAAGGTCACCGGCTGGGCGGTCTGCAAGTGGGTAAAGCCGGGCATGATGGTATCCGCCTCGCGTTCGGCCAGATCGAGCAATCCCGATTGCAGACGCCGCAATTCCCCGGCAATCACATCGATCTCGTCCCGCAGGTACAGACGGATATCGGTGGCCACCTGGTCGTTTCGGCTTCGGCCGGTATGGAGTTTCTTGCCGGTGATGCCGATGCGGTCGGTCAGCCGCGCCTCAATGTTCATGTGAACGTCTTCGAGGCTCACTGACCACTGGAAGTTGCCGGCCTCAATCTCCGCCTTGACCCCGTTCAGCCCCTCGATGATCTGGTCCCGCTCCTCGCTGGTAAGCACGCCAACCCCGGCCAGCATGGTGGCATGGGCAATGGAACCGGTGATGTCGTGATGATACAGGCGCTGGTCAAATCCCACCGATGCGGTAAATTTTTCCACAAAGGCATCGGTGGGTTCACTGAAGCGTCCGCCCCAGGGTTTTTCTGAGCTTGTGGTCTGGTCAGACTTTTTCTGATCCGTCATGGTCTATCTTTCCTGCTGACAGCCCGGCATCATCTGGCGGGAACTGGGTACATTGAACGTGGCGGGAGTATACCATTGTGACCCGGGTAAAGGAGACACCCCTTTACGGGGACAAAAGCAGGGCGAAAGCCGTGACAGCGAACGAGTTCTACGTCCCCGACCTGTGCCGGGTAAGAGCCGTGTTCCTGTTGTTGGTGACCAGCGAACTGCTGGTTCTGGTCCTCGCCATCGTGCAGGCGGACCGGGGCTGGATCGACTGGAACTACTTCGGGCTGCTGTCGCTGTTTATCCAGTGGACCACCCTCACCAGCGCCGCACTGATCTGCCTGTTGCGAACCAGGCTCGCCCGGATGTCCGTTCCCGGTGCCACCGCCATTATTGTCGCCATCGTGCTGCTGGATGTACTGGCGTTCAGCCTGTTTGCCGACAGCGTCGTGCACCCCCAGGCCGGTGTGGCCGTCTGGCAGGGCGTCGCCAAAAAGATGTTGCTGGCCCTGCTGATTGTACTGATGGTGCTGCGCTACTTTTATTTGCAACACCAGTGGCAGCAGCAGCGGGAAGCGGAAATGCAGGCCCACCTGGCGTCCCTTCAGGCCCGCATCCAGCCCCACTTCCTGTTTAACAGCATGAACACCATCGCAAGCCTGATCGCCATCAATCCAGACAAAGCCGAAGAAGCAGTGCTGGATCTGTCCGAACTGTTCCGCGCCAGCCTTCGCACCGGCGACCAGTTGATTCCCCTGTCCAGGGAACTGGAACTGTGCCAGCGCTACCTGACCATCGAGGCACTCCGCCTGGGTGACCGGCTGAAGCTCGAATGGCGGATTCAGGCGGGCCTGGAGCAACAGGCGATCCCCCCCCTTACCCTGCAGCCCCTGGTGGAAAACGCCATCTACCACGGTATCCAGCCCAGGCCCGAGGGTGGCACCGTGCGAATCGAGGCCGAGGGCAAAGGCGACTTCGTCTACCTGCTGGTGCAGAATCCGAAACCAGAACAGAGCCCCCACCAGCATGACGGCAACCGCATGGCGCTGGCCAACATCAAGTCCCGGCTCCAGGCGCTGTTCGGGGAACCGGCCGTGCTCAAACACAGCCATCATAACGAGGTGTATACCGTGACACTGCGACTGCCTCGCCAGAACGCCAGCGAACAGAAAATCCCCGGAAAGGGAACCGAGATCCGCCATGAGTGATACCCGCAGCGTCCTGATTGCCGATGACGAGCCCCTGGCCCGGGAGCGTATCCGCCGCCTGGTGGAGGCGCTTTCGGGTTACCGGGTCTGTGGTGAAGCCGCAGACGGCGACGAAACCCTGAAACAGGTTGCACAACTGGATCCCGACATTCTGCTGCTGGACATCCGCATGCCCGGCATGGACGGCATGGAAGCGGCCGACCGCCTGAGCCAGCTATCCAACCCGCCGGCTCTGATTTTCTGCACCGCCTACGACCATTACGCCATACGGGCGTTCGGCGTGCAGGCCATTGCCTACCTGCTCAAGCCCGTGCGCAAGGAGGCACTGGCGGACGCACTGGCAAGGGCCGGCAGGGTCAACCGGGTGCAACTGCAAACCCTGAATGGCCAGGCCCGCCAGAGACCTGAACAGCTGGCGGTGCGCACTCATCGCGGTACCGAGCTGATTGACCTGTCCGAAATCCTCTACTGTGAAGCCGACCAGAAATACGTCACCATCCATCACACCCGGGGTGAAACCGTCTGCGACTACACCCTCAGGGAGCTGGAAAACAGCTACTCCGGCGTGTTGCTCCGGACCCACCGGCACACTCTTGTGGGCGTGCGTTTTATCCAGGGGCTGAAACGGACATCCGACGGTCAGAACCGGGTTGTACTCAGGGACGGCCAAGGCGAACTCCCGGTCAGCCGCAGGCATGCCAGCAACGTGCGCCAGTGGCTCCAGGAGCACCAGCCGGGCTGAGGGCGCGCCTATTTCAAAGGTGGTATCTACGGGACTTTTCTGCCGTCACAAGGTAACCTTGGCGGACATTTTCCAAACCGACAGTGAGTGTCATGTCCAAACGTACCCTTCGCATTGCAACCCGCAGCAGCGCACTGGCGCTGTGGCAGGCAGAATTCATCAAGGCAGAACTGGAAAGGCTGCACGACCACATCGCCGTGGAGCTGGTCAAGATCAAGACCCAGGGCGACAAGATTCTGGATGTACCCCTGGCCAAGATCGGCGGCAAGGGCCTGTTTGTCAAAGAACTGGAAGAGGCCATGCTGGACGGCCGCGCGGATCTGGCGGTGCACTCCATGAAAGACGTACCCATGGAATTCCCGGAAGGACTGGGGCTGGTGGCCATTTGTGAGCGGGAAGACCCCACCGACGCCTTTGTCAGCAACCAGTACGGGAACGTTGACGCCCTGCCCGACGGTGCCGTGGTTGGCACCGCTAGCCTGCGCCGGGAATCCCAGCTGCGGGCCTACCGCCCGGACTTGAAGATTCACGTTCTGCGCGGCAATGTCAATACCCGGCTGGCCAAGCTGGATGCCGGTGAATACGACGCCATCGTACTGGCCAGCTCAGGCCTGAAGCGCCTGGGTTTCCATGAGCGCATCCGCTACAGCCTGCCGGACACCGTCTCCCTGCCGGCAGTCGGCCAGGGCGCCCTCGGCATTGAATGCCGGGTTGATGATAACGAGCTGCTGGCCATGCTTGAGCCACTGAATCACCAAGACACTTCTGATCGCGTCAGGGCGGAACGGGCCCTGAACCGCCGCCTTCAGGGCGGCTGCCAGGTGCCGATTGCCGCCTACGCACTGCTTGAAGGCCAGGACACTCTCTGGCTGCGGGGGCTGGTGGGTGCCGTTGACGGAACCCGGATCTTCCGCGCCGAGGGCCGTGCCCCCCGGGCCGAGGGAGAGCGTCTTGGCCGTGAGCTGGCGGAAGACCTGCTGGCCCTGGGTGCCGACAAGGTGCTGGCTGAAATCTATGGCCATACACCAACCTGAGCCTGATCTGAACGGCCGGCGGGTCCTGATCTGCCGGCCCGAACCGGAAGCGTCCCGGCTGGCCAGCCGTTTCCGGGCGGCGGGTGCCGATGTGCGCATCCTGCCACTGATTGACCGGCAACCTCTGCCGGAAACCCCGGAGCGTCGCACCCTCATCCTCAGCCTGGACGAGTACGCCCACATCATTGCGGTCAGCCCTTTCGCCGCCCGTCTTCTGCTGGATGAGACAGACACCTGGTGGCCCCAGATGCCCATGGGTATCCGCTGGTATGGTGTCGGCGCTGGCACGGCTGCGGTGCTTGCAGAACACGGACTTAATCCCCAAATGCCTCCGGAAGGCTGGACCAGCGAAGCGCTTCTTGCCCTGCCATCGCTGAACAATCTTCAGGGCGAACGGGTGTTGCTGGCCCGGGGTGAAACCGGCCGAGAGCTTATCCGGGAAACCCTGGAATCCCGGGGCGCCAGGGTCACCCCCCTGCCCCTGTATCGGCGTTTTTGCCCGGACTATCCGCCGGAACAGGTTCAAGCGACGCTTGAGACCTTCGCTCCGGAGGCCATCATCGTGCTCTCCGGAGAAACCTTGAACAATCTCATCGCACTCAGTGCGAATAGCAGCCATAATCTATACGATAGGTTATTGATTGTTCCCGCAGATCGGGTTGCCGAACAGGCCCGTGAGGCGGGGTTCCAAAATCCGTGTATACCAGGAAGCCTTGCCGATAACGACATCGTGGCTACGGTTGCAACGCAACTCGCCGGCCGGGACGGTGGCTCCGGAAAAGCCAAGTAAGGACGCCCGTGACAGAGACAACGAATCAACTGCCCGCACCCGTTTCCAAGGAACCAACCGAGCGCCAGAAACTGTGGCCGGTCTGGCTGGTCGCCCTCGTTGCCCTGATTCTTACGGCTGTCCTGGCACTCTGGAGCTGGCAGCAGTGGAACAACCATCAGGCTGTCATGCAGTCACTGCAGGCCTTGCAGCAGGACACCGCCCAGCTCGAAGAGCTTTATGGCGACCGGGGCAGCCAGCAGAGTCGGCGCCTGCAATCCCTGGAAGAAAAACTGGCGAGCCAGCGCGAGCTGATTGCCACCCAGCAGCGCCAGATCGATCACAACGCCAGGGAGCTTCTTGAAGCCGGTAACCGGACCCGCACTGACTGGTTGCTCGCCGAGGCGGAATACCTGCTGCGGATCGCCAACCAGCGGCTGATGATCGAAAAAGACATCCGTGGCGCCCTGTCGGCACTGGAAGCGGCCGACGAAGTGCTGAACGCGTCTGACGATATCGGCGTCTATCCGGTGCGCCAGCAGCTTGCCCGTGAGATCCTGGCCCTCAACGGGCTGGCCGGTGTCGACCGGACCGGGCTCTACCTGAAACTCGAAGCCGCCATCGACAGCATTAGCCAGTTGACCGACCAGGCCCTGATCAGCGAAAACGCACCTGGTTTCCTCGCTGGCTCTGGCTCACCAGCGGAGGTCGAAACCGGCGGCGAAACCGGCCCTCTGCGACAGGCCTGGAACAAGGCAAAAGCCACCCTGATGCAGGTCGTCGTTGTCCGCCGCCTGGACGAACCGGTGAAACCCCTTCTCTCGCCCGACCAGAGCGCCTACGCCCGGCTCAATCTCCAGCTGATGCTGGAAGAAGCGGAAATGGCGGTCCTGCGGGGCAACCAATCTCTGTACGAGCGGGCGCTGACCAAGGCCCGCACAACCATCGACGACTGGTACGATGCCAGCAACCCCCGGATCACCGCACTCACCGGCACCCTGGCCGAGCTGGCCCAGAAAAATGTGGACCCCGAACTGCCGGATATCAGCCAGTCCCTGGACCTGCTCAAGGACCGGCTGGCCGGCCGTCTCAATGCCAGTAATGGTGATGGCGGGGGCAACGCCAGCCAGGCTAATGGGGGCGGTGATTCATGATTCGCCTGCTACTGATTATCCTGCTTGCGCTATTGATTGGCACCGGGCTTTCCCTGGGACTGCAGTATGATCTGGGCTATATCCGGATCAGCCTTGGTCACTACCTGGTCGAAACCAACTTCTGGGTGGGGCTGGGCCTTCTGGTAGTCGTCGTTATCCTGACCGTATTGATCATCAACGTCGCCCGCCGGCTCGGGAAAAGTACCGGGCTGGTCGCAGGCTGGGTTGCCCGGAGTAATGAGCGCAGGGCACGCCGCCGGACAACCCAGGGCCTGCTGGCCCTGGCGGAGGGTAACTGGCCCAGGGCCCGCAAATTACTGACCGCCTCGGCCGGCCATGCGGATACCCCGCTGATCAATTATCTGGCGGCCGCCCAGGCGGCGTTCGAATCCGGTGATCATGAAGCGGTGGATAACCTGCTGCGCCAGGCGTTCGACAGCACCCCGGGGTCGGATATGGCCGTCGGCATCACCCAGGCCCAGTTGCAACTGGCCGGCAACCGCCTTGAGCAGGCCCTGGCCACACTGGTTCGCCTTCGCAAACAGTCACCTCATCATCCCTTTGTGCTGAAACTGCTGAAAAACACCTACCTGCGCCTGGAAGACTGGCGGGAGCTGTCAAAGCTGGTACCGGAGCTGCGCAAGCGCAGCGTGTTGCCGGAAACGGAACTGAATAATCTCGAACGTCAGGTCTGGCACAACCTCCTGGAGCGCGCCGCAGACGATTGCCGTCGCCAGCAGAAACAGAACCCGGAGGCATCTCTGGAACCGCTAACCCGGCTTTGGGATGAATTACCTGGCTTTCTCCGTCGCGACGAATACACCATCCGGGATTACGCCCGCCTGCTGGCAGGCCTTGGCGACGAAGTACAGACAGAAACCCTGTTACGCAAGGTGCTGCGCAATCACTGGAGTGACGAACTGATCAACCTCTACGGCCGGGTGAAGGGCCAGAAGCCCGACGAGCAATTGTTGCTGGCAGAACAGTGGCTCAAAGACCGGCCGAACAACGCCGAGCTTCTGCTGGCCCTGGGCCGCCTTAGCCTGCGCAACGAACTGTGGGGCAAGGCCCGGGAATACTTCGAAACCAGCCTGCGGCTGAAACGGGGCCGGGAGGCACTGGCGGAACTGAGCCGCCTGAACGCCCACATGGGCGATGAAGGGGCCAGCGTCAAACTGCTGATGCAGGGACTGGAGAAAGATAACGGACTACCGGACCTGCCGATGCCAAGGGCATGAACATGGGGTCAGATGAAAATGGGGTCAGATGAAAACTTCATCTGACCCCATTTTCATCTGACCCCGATTTCACGCTCTGGGTGCGTATTCGAGCACATCCGAGAAGAAGGCGCCCTCAGGCAGGCCGGCCTCCACAAGCGCATCCATCAGGGTGTACACCATGGTGGGCGAGCCACTGGCGTGCACTTCCACGTTGTTCCAGTCCATTCCGGAAGCCAGAACCGCGTGCACCAGCTGGTCGTGGTGACCGCGCCAGTCGCTGTCTTCATCATCACCCACCACCGGCAGGAAGGTGAATGGTGGCCACTCCTCCTGCCATTGCCGGGCCAGGGAACGAAGGTACATGTCTTCATGTCGGCGCACCCCCCAGTAGAGCTTCACCGGATGCTTGTACGAGGTTTCCCGGAGATAATCCACCAGGCTTTTCATCTGCGCAAAACCGGTACCGGCCGCCACCAGCAGCAGGGGTTTTTCTGGCGTTGACGCCAGGCAGGCCTTGCCGTGGGGTAATTCCACGGTCACCTCGCCGCCGGAGGTCAGGGCATCAATGACTTTCTGTGCCGACACCCACTCCGGAGTCGCCTGGATATGCAGCTCGATGTTCCGGGCCGAAGGGCTGCTGGCGATGGAAAAGTAGCAGGGCTCTGCATCCGGCAGCTTGATCGAGAGATACTGCCCGGCGTGAAACGAAAGTTGCCGGCGCCGCGGAAGCTGTAGCTCAACGCGATAGACATCGTGACTGATGGAGCGGACGTCCACGACTTTCGCCAGGTAATTACCAGGCTGGTTGTTTCCGGTTGCCATAACGGCGGATATCTCCAGGTCCAGGTCCGTGAGCGCTGTGGTTCTGCACAGCATCAACTGCCCGCCGGCCTCAACAGTCTGTTGGTTTCGGGTGTTAAGCGCGAGGCCGGCCACTAGCCGCGCCTCGCAGAGTTCACACACCCCGTTTCGACAGGCCGCAGGCACCTCAATGCCTGCGCTGGCAGCGGCACTGAGTAAATCGCCCTCCCGGGCAGCGTTAAAGGCAATACCGGAAGGGTAAAGCACCACGCGCCGATGGTCACTGGCCATATCAGTCGGGTCGGGACAGCGAACTTTCAATGCCCAGACTGCCCCAGAGATCGTCCACACGCTGTTTGACCTCGTCGGTCATGGTGATGGGTTCGCCCCACTCCCGGCTGGTTTCGCCCGGCCATTTGTTGGTGGCGTCCATCCCCATCTTGGAACCGAGCCCCGACACCGGCGAGGCAAAGTCCAGATAATCGATAGGCGTGTTCTCCACCAGGGTGGTGTCACGCATCGGATCCATCCGGGTGGTCATTGCCCAGATCACGTCTTCCCAGTTGCGGGCGTTCACGTCATCGTCGGTGACAATCACAAACTTGGTGTACATGAATTGCCGTAGGAAAGACCATACCCCCATCATCACCCGTTTGGCATGGCCGGGGTACTGTTTCTTCATGGTCACGATAGCAAGCCGGTAGGAACAGCCCTCCGGTGGCAGGTAGAAATCGACGATCTCCGGGAACTGCTTCTGCAGAATCGGAATAAACACCTCGTTCAGCGCCACCCCCAGAATTGCCGGCTCATCGGGCGGTCGACCGGTGTAGGTGCTGTGATAGATCGGGTCCCTGCGATGGGTGATCCGTTCTACGGTAAACACCGGGAACTGGTCCACTTCGTTGTAGTAACCAGTATGATCCCCGAACGGTCCTTCCGGAGCCATATCGTCCGGATAAATAAACCCTTCGAGTACAATCTCGGCGCTGGCCGGAACCTGAAGGTCACTCAGGCCAGCCGAAACCAGTTCCGTCCGGCTGCCCCGAAGAAGGCCCGCAAAGGCGTATTCCGACAACGTATCCGGTACCGGCGTCACCGCCCCCAGGATCGTCGCCGGATCGGCGCCCAGAGCGACCGCAACCGGATAAGGTTTGCCCGGATAAGTCTTCTGGAAATCCTGGAAGTCCAGCGCACCACCGCGATGGCTGAGCCAGCGCATGATCAGCCGGTTGCGGCCAATCACCTGCTGCCGGTAGATGCCCAGATTCTGACGCTCCTTAAGGGGACCACGGGTAATCACCAGCGGCCAGGTTATCAGCGGCCCGGCATCCCCGGGCCAGCAGTGCTGTACCGGTATCTGGTACAAATCCACCCGGTCTTTCTCGATCACCACGTCCTGACAGGGCGCGGAACGAAGCACCTTCGGGCTCATGCGCATCACCTGCCGGAACAGCGGCAGCTTTTCGATGGCGTCCCGGAATCCCCGGGGGGGATCCGGTTCTTTCAGAAACGCGAGGAGCTTACCGATATCCCGCAGCGCGGTGACGTTATCCTGCCCCATGCCCAATGCCACCCGTTTCGGTGTCCCGAACAGATTGGCCAGCACCGGCATGTCATAGCCCTTGGGGTTTTCGAACAACAACGCAGGACCACCTGCCCGCAGGGTGCGGTCGCAGATTTCGGTCATTTCCAGATGGGGATCGACTTCAACGCTGATACGTTTCAGCTCGCCGAGCTTCTCCAGCTGGTCAATGAAGTCTCGCAGGTCGTTGTATTTCATCGGTTGCTCCGTTCATATATGTCCGTACTACGGAGGTCGGTGTTCGCTGGACTGCTTTTTTTTCGGAGTTAGAACAAGGTGAGGACCTGCTTTCCCAGACACGCCGTGAACCCATCCCTGGGGGCTTGGTCTTGCCATCCATGGCAAGACACAGTCTGTGAAAGCAGGTCCCCACCTCGTTCTTCAGATCACCAGTTATTCGCGAAGCGCTCTACCTGGGGAGAGATCAACGACGCTTCATGGACTGGAAGAACTCGTCATTGGTCTTGGTGTCCTTCAGCTTATCCAGCAGGAACTCCAGTGCCGCTGTGTCGTCGTCCATGGAGTGCAGGAGCTTGCGCAGGATCCACACACGCTGGATATCCGCCTCGGTCATCAGCAGATCTTCGCGACGGGTACCAGACCGGCGGATGTTGATGGCCGGGTAGACACGCTTCTCGGCGATCTTGCGATCCAGGTGAATTTCCATGTTACCGGTGCCCTTGAACTCCTCGTAAATCACCTCGTCCATCTTGGAACCGGTATCCACCAGTGCCGTCGCCAGGATGGTCAGGCTTCCGCCCTCTTCCACGTTACGGGCCGCACCGAAGAAACGCTTCGGTTTTTCCAGGGCATGGGCGTCAACACCACCGGTCAGAACCTTGCCGGAGGACGGAATCACCGTGTTGTAGGCGCGAGCCAGACGGGTGATGGAATCCAGCAGGATAACCACGTCTTTCTTGTGCTCGACCAAGCGCTTGGCCTTTTCGATCACCATCTCGGCCACCTGAACATGACGGGCCGGGGGCTCGTCGAAGGTGGAGGCGATGACTTCGCCGCGCACGGTGCGCTGCATCTCGGTCACTTCCTCAGGCCGCTCGTCAATCAGCAGTACCATCACATGGCACTCGGGATTGTTTCGGGTGATGGACTGGGCAATGCTCTGCATCAACAGTGTTTTACCCGCCTTGGGCGGGGAAACAATCAGGCCACGCTGGCCCTTGCCGATGGGCGCCACCAGGTCCAGAACGCGGGAGGAGAGGTCCTCCGTGCTGCCGTTGCCTGCTTCGAGCCTGAGGCGTTCGTCAGGAAACAGCGGCGTGAGGTTCTCGAACAGGATCTTATTGCGGGCGTTATCCGGCTTGTCGAAATTGATCTCGCTGACTTTCAACAGGGCGAAATAGCGTTCGCCGTCTTTCGGCGGGCGGATCTTGCCGGCAACCGTGTCGCCGGTCCGCAGGTTGAACCGGCGAATCTGGCTGGGAGAGACGTAGATGTCGTCAGGTCCTGCCAGATAGGAGGCATCAGCAGAACGGAGGAAACCGAAACCGTCCTGCAGAATTTCCAGTACGCCGTCACCGTAGATGTCTTCGCCGCTCTTGGCATGCTTCTTCAGGATTGTGAAAATCACATCCTGTTTGCGCGAACGGGCCAGGTTATCGAGGCCCATCTCTTGCGCAATATCGAGCAATTCGGGCATGGAATTCTGCTTGAGTTCAGTAAGATTCATAGTTTATTGGATTGTCAGGAATGGAAGTAAACGACTATTGGAATGACAGGGGTGCCGCTGAACGTATTGATCAAATAAACGTTGAAACTGATGCTGGCCAGATGGAGCAACCGGTGCAGATGGAGTCCGGGATTAAGGTACTGAAGCCAGAGAGTGGGAACAACCGTTCGCCGGGCAAGAAGGATCATCGGCTACCTGACTGGCGAATGTCAAGTGCACCACATAATTTAACGGCAATTTCACACCGAACTGGCCTTAATCGCGGCTGGGCGCCTCCCCCTGATGGGCTACTCCCTTCCATTAAGAGCCTGTGATGACGATACTGGCATGTATGAATTTTTCAGCGATTTGTGGAGCCCCGCCCATGAGCAGTGAACCCAGTACCGAACTGAAACCCCTGAACATTGCCATACTGACTGTTTCCGATACCCGCGGGCCGGATGAAGACACCTCCGGCCAGTTTCTGGAGGACAGCGTCGTTGAGGCAGGGCACCGCCTGGTCGCCCGCCGCATGCTACCCGATGACGTCTACCTGGTGCGGGCCGTGATGTCTGGCTGGATCGCCGATCCCGAAGTACATGTGGTGATCATTACCGGCGGCACCGGCTTCAATGAGCGTGACAGCACCCCGGAAGCAGTCGGGCCCCTGCTGGATAAAACCATTGAGGGTTTTGGCGAGGAGTTCCGGCGCCTGTCAGCCTCTGAAATCGGCTCTTCAACCATTCAGTCCCGTGCGTTCGGAGGAATGGCAAACCACACGGTGATTTTCTGCCTGCCCGGCTCTACCGGTGCCTGTCGCACCGGTTGGAACGGTATTTTAAGCAGCCAGTTGGACAGCCGCCATACCCCATGCAACTTCTCGGCCCTGGTCTTGCGCAAACCCGAAAAGCCGATCCAGCGACTCGATGAAGTCATTGGGCAGCGCGCCGAGCGCTGAGGGCAACAGTAATCCGGATCGGAGTTCAGAACTGATGGCTAACCCAAACCTCATGTCACTGGAAGACGCCCTGTCTCACCTGCTATCGGAAGCGCCCGTGGTCACCCGGGTCGAAACCGTGGGGCTCGCCGACTCCCTGGGCCGGGTGCTGGCCGAGAACCATTATGTCCCGGCCGACGTGCCGCCGGCGGACAACAGTGCGGTGGACGGATACGCCCTGCGCAAACAGGATCTTCACCAGGATCAGGCGATACCGGTCTCGGCCCGGATTCCCGCCGGTGAAGCGCCGAACGCTCTGGCGCCAGGCACCGCCGCGCGCATTTTCACCGGCTCGGAGATCCCCGAAGGCGCAGACTCGGTGGTGATGCAGGAGCGAGTGGAGGTGACCGACGCCGGCATTATTGTCCGGGCAGAAGTGACCGAGGGGCAGAACATTCGTCGCCGGGGCCAGGATCTGACCAGGGGCGACCTTGCCCTTGTGAAGGGCACGCAGGTGCGCCCGCACGAAATGGGTCTGCTGGCGTCCATGGGTGTGGCCCGGGTCGCCGTTCTGGCACGGCTGAAGGTCGCCATCCTCTCCACCGGCGACGAGCTGGTGGATCCCGGAACGCCCCTGGCCCCGGGGCAGATCTATAACAGCAATCGCTTCACCCTGATCGGCCTGCTCACTCAGGCCGGCTGCGAGGTGGCGCTGTGCGAGACGCTGCGGGACAAACGTGAGGCGACCCGGGAAACACTGCTCCGCGCGGCGGAGTCGTCGGATCTGATCATCACCAGCGGCGGTGTTTCCGTGGGTGAAGAGGACCACGTGCGTGCGGTGTTGGAGGAATCCGGCAGTCTGTCGCTCTGGCGCATGGCCATCAAACCCGGAAAGCCTGTGGCCTTTGGCGCCATCGGCGGCACACCGGTGCTGGGATTGCCCGGTAACCCGGGGTCTGTGCTGGTCACTTTCCTGGTGGTGGGCATGCCCTATATCCGAAAATGCCAGGGGCGGAACCATGAAGATCCCGCCGGAGAGCGGATACCGGCAGACTTTTCCGTAGCTTCGACGTCGATGCGGAGGGAGTTTGTCAGGGCACGGAAAGAACCCCGGGGATCGGAGCTTGTGGTTACCGCCTTTCCCAACCAGAGTTCCGGTATCCTGAGCTCTGCCTGCTGGGCAAATGGTTTGGCGGTGATTCCGGAGAACACCACGGTCAGCCCCGGCGACCTGCTAACCTATTATTCGTTTGCAGAATTGGTGAGCTAACCATGAGTGATAACACGATTACGGTGCGTTTCTTTGCCCGTCTGCGCGAAGAACTGGAAACGGAACAACTGGTCATCGAGGCCAGGCCCGGGCTTACGGCCGGCGATGTACTGGCGGACCTGGCCAGCCAGGGCGGCCCCTGGGGCCAGCTACAGGGCGACCAGCCAGTGATGGTTGCAATCAATCAGGCCATGGCGAAACCCGGCTCTGCAGTGGAGGCCGGCGATGAACTGGCCTTCTTCCCGCCGGTGACCGGAGGTTGAGATGATTTCTGTTCAGTCCGGAGATTTCGATGCTGTCGCCGAATATGCCGCGTTACGGGCCAGCGGCGCCGGGACCGGCGCCATTGCGACGTTTACCGGCCTGGTCCGGGACAGCGGCGATCTGCAGGGGGTCACGGGGCTTTACCTGGAGCACTATCCGGGGATGACAGAACAGGTGATTCAGGAGCTGGTTGATGAGGCCTCAAAACGCTGGGATCTGCGTGAGGCCCGGGTGATTCACCGGGTTGGGCGGCTGGCGCTGCAGGATCAGATTGTGTTCGTGGGGGTGTGCAGTGCCCACCGGGGGGATGCGTTTGCGGCCTGCGAGTTCATTATGGACGCCTTGAAGACCTCGGCACCGTTCTGGAAGAAGGAGATCACCTCAGGTGGTGAGCACTGGGTGGAGCAGAAGGATTCGGATCTGGAACGGTCTCAGGGCTGGGAGTGAATGGCAAACAAAAAACCGCCCGTGAACCTGTGCTCAGGGGCGGTTTTTGGCGACCGGGCTGCAATCAGAGATTGCTGTCCAGGAAGGCCGCCAGTTGGGATTTGGAGAGTGCGCCGACTTTGGTGGCATCCACGTTGCCGTTTTTGAACAGCATCAGGGTGGGGATACCACGGATGTTGAACTTCGGTGGGGTCTGCTCGTTTTCGTCAATGTTAAGCTTGCAGACTTTCAGTTTGCCATCGTATTCGTCGGCAATCTCTTCAAGCACCGGTGCGATCATCTTGCACGGGCCGCACCATTCTGCCCAGTAATCCACCAGCACGGGGACATCGGACTGCAGTACATCCTGCTCAAAAGACGCGTCGGTTACATTTACGATATTTCCGCTCATTACATTTTCCTGATTCATGCACGACTGCTCATCGCCGGTACGGGGTTTCGATAAAGGATCCGGTACCGTCACAGGTGCTGTTGACTGTCGCTGAAGGGCGCCGTGGCTTGCAGGGCAACCCTTCACCCTCATCACGGTACGTCATACTTTACGCGATTGATCAGCCGGATGTGAAGCAGTAGATCCACCTCTATCCATCGATCCGGGGCTGACCCCGGTCAAATACCGCGCCTGCCGGTTACTGACAGGCCTGAGGGATTTCGCTTATAGTACCCTGCAAGTTCATCCCAAAAGGATTTCGACCACGTGACGGCCGCCTCCACCGCCGAAAACGCTGCGCCCTCGCCAGAGGTGCTTGCAGCCATCGACATGGGCTCGAACAGCTTCCACATGGTGGTTGCCAGACTCGTACATGGAGAAATCCGTACGCTCGAGAAGATGGGGGAAAAGGTCCAGCTGGGCGCAGGTCTGGATCAGTACAACCGGCTGACTGAAGAGGCCCAGGAGCGCGCGCTGTGCTGTCTGGGCCGGTTTGCCCAGCGCCTTCAGGGGATGCCACCGGAGGCTGTACAGATTGTCGGCACCAACGCCCTCAGGGTGGCTCGTAACGCCCATCAGTTCATGACCCGCGCGGAGGAGGTTCTCGGCTATCCCGTGGAGATCATTGCCGGGCGCGAGGAAGCGCGCCTGATTTATCTGGGTGTATCCCATACCCTTTCTGACGATATCGGGCGCCGGCTGGTGATCGATATTGGCGGCGGCAGTACCGAGTTCATTATCGGCCAGCGTTTCGAGCCCCAGGAGCTGGAAAGCCTGCACATGGGCTGTGTTTCCTTCCGGAACAGATACTTCCGGGACGGAAAGATTACCCGGCGACAGATGGACAGGGCAGTGACCCACGCCGAACAGGAACTGCTGAATATCCGCCAGCATTACCGCTCCGTGGGCTGGCAGAGTGCCGTCGGTTCATCCGGCTCGATCAAAGCGATTGCCAGCGCCCTGTCATCCCTGAAGATTACCGATGGCACCATCACCCTCCCCGCCATGCAGGAACTGCGCAAGCGTCTGGTGGATATGGGCAAAACAGAAAAGCTGGCGGATCTGGGCGTGCGCTCCGACCGTCAGAGTATTTTCCCCGCCGGCTTTGCCATCCTGATGGGAGCGTTCCGGTCCCTGGGCATCACTGAAATGTCGTTTGCCGACGGCGCCCTTCGGGAAGGGCTGCTCTACGACATAGTCGGGCGGATCCGGCACGAGGATGTGCGCGAACGGACAATTTCCGCCCTCCAGGGGCGTTATCACGTTGATCAGGAGCACGGTGCCGCAGTCGAAGCGACCGCCATTGCAGCCTGGGAACAGGTGGCGGATGCCTGGGGGCTGCAGACCGCGGCCGACGAAGAAGTGCTGCGCTGGGCCTGCCGCCTGCATGAAATCGGCCTGACCATTTCCCACAGCCAGTATCATAAACACGGAGCCTACCTGCTGCGGTACTCGGACCTTCCCGGCTTCAGCCAGCAATTCCAGCGGGACCTCGCCACGCTGGTTCGCGGGCACCGGCGCAAGTTCTCCCTGGCCATCTTCGAGGGGCTGGACCCGGACGATACCATTCGGCTTCGCTATCTCTGCGTCCTGGTGCGTCTGGCCGTCCTGCTTCAGCACCCCCGCAACATGGAACCGCCGCCGGAGTTCACCCTGAATGCCCACAAGGACAAGCTGGTACTGACGTTTCCATCCGGCTGGCTGGATGATCGGCCGCTGACTCTGGCCGATCTCGAAAACGAACGTGATTACCTCGCCAGACAGGATTTCACCCTGGAGTTGAACGGAGGCTGAGGGCAGTCAACCCGCCAGCTCCGCCTCCAGCGATTCCACAGCTTCACTGACTTCCAGCCACTGCACCTCAACCTCTTCGAGGCGGCTTTTTGATGTGGCCTGCTCACCGAGCAACTCTTTCATGCGGACCTTACGGCTCTCTTCATACAGCCCCGGGTCCGCGAGCTCTTCCTCCAGCACCGACAGTCTCCGGTGCAACTGCTCCATCTCCTTTTCCAGGGACGTCTGCTGCTTGCGATAGGGGCTGAGCTTTTTCCGGAGGGCTGCCTCCGCGCGCTTGCGGGCCTTCCGGTCATCAGCGCTTTCGCCGGTTCCAACCGCGGGTTCCACCGGGTCTTGCTGGCCAGCCTGCAATCGCTTCGGTGCTTCGGTTTCGTCCTTGCGACGGTCCGCCAGCCAGCGCCCATAGTCTTCAAGATCCCCCTGATACTCAACAACCCGGCCATCGTTCACCAGCCAGAATTCGTCCACGGTGTTTCTCAGCAAATGCCGGTCATGGGAAACTACCACAATGGCACCATCAAAGTTTTGCAGGGCCATAGTCAGAGCCTGGCGCATTTCCAGATCCAGGTGGTTGGTCGGCTCGTCCAGAAGGAGCAGATTCGGTTTCTGCCAGGCGATCACCGCCAGTGCCACCCTGGCCTTTTCACCACCGGAGAACGAATGGATCGCGCTCAGGGCCTCGTCGCCGTGAAAATCGAAGCCACCAAGAAAGTTGCGGATACTCTGTTCCGAAGCCTTGGGTGCCAGCCGCTGCAAATGCAGGAACGGGCTGGCATCCAGGTCCAGGGATTCCAGCTGATGCTGGGCAAAATAACCAATGGCCAGATGTTCGCCACAGGTGCGTTCGCCGGACAACAGGGCGCCTTCCCCCCTCAGTGCCTCCATCAGGGTGGATTTACCCGCTCCGTTGGGGCCCAGAAGACCAATCCGGCTTCCGGGTAGCAGGGTCAGGTTGATGCCATTCAGGATTGCAGCATCTCCATGACCCGCCCTGCCATTGCGCATCGACAACAGGGGGTTGGAGACCTTTTCAGCCACCGGAAATTCAAAGCTGAAGGGCGAATCGATATGGGCCGGCGCAATGCGCTCCATACGCTCCAACGCCTTGACCCGGCTCTGGGCCTGACGGGCCTTGGTAGCCTTGGCCTTAAAGCGGTCGATGAAGCGCTGAATTTCGGCGATCCTGGCCTGCTGGCGTTCGAAACCGGCCTGTTGCTGAGCGAGCCGTTCGCTGCGCTGACCTTCAAAGGCTGAGTAATTACCCGTATAGAGCTCGAGATTACGGCGGTCGAAATGCACCACATGGGTGGCGACCCGATCCATGAAATCACGATCATGGGAAATGAATAGCAAGGTACCTGGATACCGGCGCAGCCAGTTTTCCAGCCACAGGCAGGCATCCAGGTCCAGATGGTTGGTTGGCTCATCCAGCAGCAGCAGATCGGAAGGCCGCATCAGGGCCTGAGCCAGGTTCAGGCGGATACGCCAGCCACCGGAAAATGCCGACACCGGCCGATCCGCGTCCTGGTCAGAGAACCCCAGGCCTCGCAGCAGTGCCTCTGCGCGGCGAGCCGCAGACCAGGCGTCGTGCACATCCAGCTCACCGTGTACGCGGGCAATGGCATGGTCATCACCGGCGGCTTCTGCCTGGGCGAGCTCCCGCTCCAGACGACGCAGATCAAGGTCGCCATCAAGAACGAAATCCCGGGCGCTGCGCCCTGAGGCTTCGACCTCCTGGGCCATGTGGGCAATCCGGCAGCCTCCGGGCAGCGAGACCGTTCCCTGCTCCGGCGTCAATTGGCCCAGCAGCAGCTGGAAAAGGCTGGATTTGCCGGCACCGTTGGCGCCGACGATGGCCACCCGCTGGCCGGGCTGGACCGTGAGGCTGACGGATTCTAGCAACCAGAGGCCGCCCCGTTGTAAACTGAGATCGGTTATCGTTAACATGTTTTCATTTTATCAACGTAAAGTGTTCAGGGAAGCTACCGCGCCTATGTCGCTGCGCCCGGCAAACACCCCGGATTTATCGACACCTCCGCTGGAATTGCCGGCAGGTCTGGAACCGGAGAATCCACTCTGGCGTTTTGCGCTGGCGCTCTGGAAATTTCCGGGCGTTCAGGACAACTGCCTGGCGCTTCAGAACCAGGGCTGGAGCTTGACGCCGGTTCTCTGCGCAGGCTGGCTCGCACTGTCTGGCAGGGCCTTCACCGGGGTCGAGGACGCTACGGTAACAGAGTGGCGAGAGCGTGTAACCGGTGCACTGCGCGCTGCGAGAAAATCACTGCCGGCTGTCGGTGGGTGTCACCAGCTTCGCACCGGCATCGCCGGCCTGGAGCTCGAAGCCGAACAGATGGAGCTGGCCCTGGCCTGGCGGACGTTAATGACCAACAACCCGGAACAGTCTGACATGCAAGGGCTCGATACGCTGATCAGAACCAACCTTGCCGCGGCTGCACCGGCATCGCGAATCGATGACCGTGCCGGGCCCCTGCTAAATGCACTGGGCACTGCCCTGGCCAATTTTCCAAAGGGAGACCACCAGCCATGATGATGAAATGGCTCATAAGGCTGTCGTTTCCCGCCCTCGGGTTACTGCTGTTGCTGATGTTCTTTGGACTCAACGATCCGGAGCAGTTATCCGAACCGGTTGCAGACGAGGAGCAACCGGAAATCCCGGCCTTTGAAGGCCTGGTACCGTCCCCGATTCCCACCGAAGGTCCGGAAATTGTGTTCAAATGGCGGGACACAGACGGCAGCTGGCATTATGCAGACCAGCCCCCGAAACAGGGCCCTTGGTACACGCTGGCCATCGAGCGCCGGGACAAGGCCTCGCCACTCAACCGCACTCCAGAACCGGAGCCCGACTGGCAGGCCCCCTATACCGCGCCCTTTGCTCTGGACCCTTCAGCGGCCGGCAACAACGACAGTTGATCTGACCCGTCCGGATTCTTAACACATGTTCAGTGGCATCTCGCGCCGGAACCCGTTACCTTCTCCGTTCTGACAAACACAACGCGGGGCAATGCCCTATACACAGACGTTATAAAGGATGAAGCAATGAAAAAGACGCTCCTCGCACTGGCAGTGGCCGGCCTCGTCGCTGGCTGTTCAACACCGCCCGAGGCTCCGGAACAACCCGAACTGGAGTCAACCGACCAGAAGATCAGCTATGGCATGGGTCTGGTTCTTGGTGAGCGCATGAGCAACGATCTGCCGAACCTGCAGATGGATCAGTTCCTTCAGGGTATTCAGCATGGCCAGGCCGGCGATGAAGCAGCCAGGCGCATGAGCCGTGAGGAAATCCAGCAGGCGCTGATGGCCTATCAGCAGCAGCTTCAGGAAGAGCAGACCAGGCAGACGGAAGAGCTGGCCAGCAAAAATCTTGAGGCAGGCAAAGCTTTCCTGGCGGAGAATGCCGAACGCGAAGGTGTAAAGACCACTGAATCCGGCCTGCAATACGAAGTGCTGGAGAAAGGCGACGGCGAAAAGCCCGCGGAAACCGATACCGTCCAGGTACACTACACTGGTGAACTCCTGTCCGGTGAAGTCTTTGACAGCTCCCGCGAGCGTGGCGAGCCGGTAACCTTTGCCCTGAACCAGGTTATCCCGGGCTGGACCGAAGGCCTGCAGCTGATGAACGAGGGCGCCCGCTACAAGCTCTATATTCCATCTGACCTGGCCTACGGTCCGGGCGGCAACCGTGCCATCGGCCCGAACGAGACCCTGGTATTCGAGGTCGAGCTTCTGGACGTCAATCCGGAATCCGGAGAGTAAAGCACCGATCAGGTCAGGCCGCAGCTTGTAAAATTGCGGCCAGAAAAAAGCCCCGGTCGGCAACACCGAACCGGGGCTTTTTATATCGGACATTTCTCAGGCGGGCGCCACTTTACCCGCATGGGCGTTGTGAAGGTGCTCAATCAGGAAATCCTCCATCTCGAACCGGGTCTCGAGGGCTTCGCCGAGCTTCGACAATTCGCCAAACAGCGCTTTCACATCCTCCTCTGACAGCTCCCTGCCGTCCAGGCGATCATTGAAGTTGAGAGCCACCTCGGTGGTCTGCTCAATCCTGGGATAAACCTTCGCAGCCAGTTCCAGGCCGCCGTCGTTGAATTCACGGGCCTCGCTGACCAACTGCTCATAGATTTCGAAATGGCCAGTGGAGACATAATCCACAAGCACTTCGCACAGGCGCACGAATTTCTCTCTCAGCGCTTCTGTCTGTGAAAAGTCAGTCTCCCCGGACAGATCACAGTAATGAACCAGCAGTTCCTGACGTTCCTTGAGCCAGCGATCAATCAGTTCGCTGACGCCACCCCAACGCTCCCTGGCATTTCGGCAATTTTCCAACATGACGCCTGTTCTCCGCTTGGTATTCCGGCACTTCTGTTTCGGGTTTGGGTCAAGTTACCCCATGCCTGCGGTCCCCCGCAACCGTTTCAGCTCCGAATCCACTCCCCGGACTTTCGCCGGCGAAACATCAGAATCAGCCCGGTAATCACCAGCAGCGAAAAGAACACCGCTGTCCAGCCGGGAATACTCAGCCCCAGGAACCGCCACACGACCTGGGCGCAATCCCCGGTGCCTCTCAGGGCGGTGGAGAGCACCTCAAACCAGGGCAACACCTCCAGCATATAGTCGACCGAAGGGCCACAGGCGGGCACCTGATCCGCCGGCAGGCTCTGAAGCCACAACTGCCGGCTGGCCACGCCGAGCCCGGCACCGGCGGTCAGTACCAGCAGGAAGCCATAAATGCGAATCCCGATCCCGGTGGGCCCCTGCAGCAGGGCCAGAAAGCTGACCAGACCGGCCCCCATGAACCCGAAACGCTGCAGCCAGCATAGCGGGCAGGGCTCGAGCCCCATCACATGCTCCATATAAAACGCGACACCCAGAAGTGCGGCACACACAAGGAAAATAAGCCCGAAAACCCATCTGCTGGTCAAAAGAACACCTCGATTCGTGAATTGAAACTGCAACCTTGCACCGGGCCTGCTATTCTCGGTGCTACCGGCGATATCGCCTCCGACTCGTCACTAAACCCTAAACCACGATCAACTTCAAGCCTATGACACACCAGCCAAAACCTGTTCTCACAATGATCTTCCTGCTGCTTTCGCTGGTCTCCCTGCCGGCGGTTTCCCAGGATGAGGAAACCTCAGAAGAAGTCGTGCAGGAAGACAGCGGCTTCACCGACTACATCAGCATGGATCCGGCGTTTGTCACCCACGTGGGCACTGCGGACAACAAGCCAACCTATCTGAAGGCAGCGGTCAGTCTCCGGGCCCGGAGCGCGAGCACCCGGCCCGCTCTGGAGACTCACATGCCGCGATTGCGACATGAGCTGGTGATGCTCTTTGGCGAGCAGACGGATATCGAACGCCTGACTTCCATGGAAGGTCAGCAGGCGCTCCGTGAGGAAGCAAAACAACGGATAAATGCCGTACTGGAAGAGCAGCAGACCGGCGAAAGCATCGCCGGCGTACTGTTTACGGAATTCGTCGTGCAGAAATAGTGCGAGACACAGCCAGAGCCGGGGACTCAGGCGATTTGTGAAAACAGGTCGTCGCCTTTGTCCCGGCTTTCACAGGCAACCAGATCGCCATCATCCCATCCGGCCTCCCAGGCCGCGATAACGACATCGCCCCGGTAAGGGCAGCGGGTCTTATCGATATTCATCGTGGCCGCCATGTAACCCTGGCGGTAAGCCTTGTTCAGAGCCTCCACATCCCAGCCGAGTTTGATGTCCCTTGCCATGCCCGTTACTCCCGATCCTGATGTTACAAAAATTAACAGGCAGACCGGAGGGTGACAAATCTTTGTTCAGTTTCTGTGCGTCAGGTCCGCAGACTGCTGCGACGGCAACACAACTGACCGCTCACGAGCGCAGGTACTGCGCCAGAAACTCGCCAAATGGCAGGGTATCGGCGCGCTCCATTTGCGCCTGCTCTGCCAGGGACTCTGCGGTCATGTCGTCAAACGCTTTGCGGACATCGGCACCCAGGCCTTCCTGCCTCAGGGTTTGCTGATGCTGGCGCGCCACTTCCATACCCCACTCCCGGTGCCCCAGACCAGACGAACGCATGGCGTCAAGCACCCGGGCCGAGGGCACGGCCCCCTCGCCAGACATCGCCTCACGCTGGGCAGCCAGGGCCTTGCGGTAGGTATCGTTCCCCTGCCAGCCATCCAGCAGCTCCGCCAGGGGCCCCAGTTGCTCAAGCAGACCAGCCGCGGCCTCTGGTACCGGCGTGCGCTGCCCTCCCCGGCAAAGGGTCAGTTCGCGATAGCGTCCACGGGCCACCACATCCTTGTAGTTATCGTCCAGCCGTTCGCACTCGGCGTCGCCAATACGGGGAGAATCGGACAGCAGGCAATCCAGCAGGAACAGGTCCAGGAAATCGATCTGGGCTTCGCTCACGCCGACCGGAGAGAACGGATCCAGATCCAGACACCGCACCTCAATGTATTCCACACCCCGGGCTTCAAGGGCCTGAATGGGTTTTTCTTCCCGTTCCGTGGTTCGCTTGGGCCGCACGGCACTGTAATACTCGTTTTCAATCTGCAGGACACTGGTGTTGATCTGAATGAACTGGTCGCCCCGGCGGGTGCCGATCGCCTCGTAAGCCGGCCAGGTAGTATGGATGGCCCGGTCCAGGGTGCCGGTGTAGGTGCTGAGCTCATTGAAACAGATGTTCAGGGACGCTTGGGCGTTGTTGTGGTAACCCAGATCACCCATGCGCAGGGACGTGGCGTATTCGCCGTACCAGGTGCGCTCATCAAACCGGCTCAGATCGTGGCGGACACCGGCAACAAAGCTCGCATCCAATGCCGGAGAAGCACCAAACAACAGCATCAGCAGCCAGCTCCGGCGCCGGAAATTCCGGATCAGCCAGAAATACTGGTCCGATTTGAAGTCCTTCAGGCTTTGCTGGTCCCCCAGAGCCTCCTGCCATTTCCGCCAGAAACTGTCCGGCAGTGACAGGTTGTAGTGCGCGCCGGCGATGCTCTGCATCATCCGGCCATAGCGAACCGCCAGCCCCTGGCGGTAAACGTGCTTGAGACGGCCAATGTTGGAGCTGCCGTATTCTGCAATGGGAATACTCAGATCTCCATCCAGCTCACAGGGCATGCTGGCTGCCCAGAACACTTCGTCCCCGAGGTTCTCCTGGACAAACCCGTGAATATCCCTCAGGGATTTGAGCATCCCACCAGTGCTGTCAAACACAGGCGTGATCAGCTCCAGCAGGGCTTCGGAATAATCGGTGGTGATCCGCGGATGGGTCAGCGCGGAACCCAGGGCTTCCGGATGCGGTGTCTGGGCGATGAACCCGTTGCGGTCCACCCGCAGCCCTTCTTTTTCCACGCCCTTGAGAAACCCATCCCAGTCGCTGGCTGCGAACTGGCGAAATACGGAATGGCGGGATTCAGCCATGGTCGACTCCTGCTGCGACCGGCCCCTCCTCGTGAGCGGGGCCGACCGGTGAAAAGATTGAAAGCCTGTTAACGGCTGTCCTTGCGGGCCGAAGCCAGTGCCTGGGCCAGTGCACCCGCCATGGCACCCTGCCGGGATTTCTCGCCGGAGCCAGAGCTACGGCTGTTTCGATGACCGGCTTTCTGGCTGGCACCGGCGCGGTTTCCAGCCGTCGGTTTGCCGTCATTCTTCTCGCCAGGCTGATCGTCCATGCGCATGGTCAGGGCAATCCGTTTGCGCGGAATGTCCACATCCAGCACCTTCACCTTAACGATATCCCCGGCTTTGACCACGTCCCGCGGGTCCTTGACAAACATGTGGGACAACGCCGAAATATGCACCAGCCCATCCTGATGGACCCCGATGTCCACAAAGGCGCCGAAGTTGGTCACATTGGTGACGGAACCTTCCAGTACCATGCCCGGCTTCAGGTCATTGAGGGTTTCAACGCCCTCCTCGAAGCTGGCAAAACGGAATTCCGGGCGCGGATCCCGGCCCGGCTTCTCCAGCTCGGAGATGATGTCCTTGATGGTGGGCAATCCGAATCGCTCAGTTACGTAATCCTGGGGGTTCAGACCCCGTAAAAATGCACAATCCCCGATAATATCGTCGACCTTGCGATTATTCCGCTTGGCAATGGCCTCCACCACCCCATAGGCTTCCGGGTGAACCGACGACCGGTCCAGCGGATTCTCGCCACCGGCGATCCGCAGAAAGCCCGCCGCCTGCTCAAACGTGCGGTCCCCGAGCCGGGTGACCTTCAGCAGTTGCCTGCGGTTACGGAACATGCCGTTCTGGTTGCGGAATTCAATGATGTTCTGGGCGATGGTCTGATTCAGACCAGACACCCTTGCTAGCAGAGGCGCCGAGGCGGTGTTAAGATCCACGCCCACGCCGTTTACACAGTCTTCCACTACCGCATCCAGGCTGCGGGATAACTGCATCTGGGACACATCGTGCTGGTACTGCCCCACCCCGATGGATTTCGGCTCAATCTTTACCAGTTCCGCCAGCGGGTCCTGCAGGCGGCGGGCAATGGACACGGCACCACGAATGGTCACATCCAGATCCGGCAGCTCTTTGGAGGCAAATTCGGAGGCCGAATAGATGGAAGCACCGGATTCGCTAACCACGATTCGGGCCAGTTTGAGTTCCGGATAACGTTTGCCCAGGTCGCCCACCAGCTTCTCGGTTTCCCGGGACGCAGTACCATTGCCGATAGCCACCAGCTCGATCTTATACTCCCGGCACCAGGCCGCCAGCTGCTCGATGGAGCGGTCCCACTGGTTCCTGGGTGCGTGGGGGTATATGGCTCCGTGGCCCACCACCTGCCCGGTACCATCGATAACGGCCACCTTCACACCGGTACGCAGCCCCGGGTCCAGCCCCAGTGTCGGGCGCGGGCCGGCCGGGGCCAGCAGCAGAAGATCCTTGAGGTTGGCGGCGAAAACATTAATGGCTTCGGTCTCGGCGGCTTCACGCACCTGGGCCATGAGATCGGTTTCAATCTGGGTTGAGAGCTTGACCCGCCAGGTCCAGCGCACCACGTCCGACAGCCACTTGTCAGCGGCACGGTCGTTATCCCGGATGTTCCAGCGGGCAGCAATCCGCTGCTCCGCCGGATGGGGCGTGCGGCGATCAGCATCAGCATCGCCAACCACGATACTGTAGGCCAGGATGCCTTCGTTGCGGCCACGCAGGATGGCCAGAGCACGGTGGGACGGCACCTTTTTCAACGGCTCGACATGGTCAAAATAGTCCCGGAACTTGGCCCCTTCGTTTTCCTTGCCTTCTACCACCGTCACTTTCAATTGGCCTTCCTGCCAGATGAAATCCCGCAGGCTGCCCAGCAACTCGGCGTCCTCGGCAAAACGCTCCATCAGGATGTAGCGGGCACCATCCAGAGCCGCCCTGGTGTCTTCAACCCCGGCTTCCTTATTGAGATAGCCCTGAGCCGTGGCTTCCGGGTTCAGGGTCGGGTCGTCATACAAGGCATCCGCCAGGGCCTCCAGGCCGGCTTCCCGGGCAATCTGGGCCTTGGTCCGGCGCTTGGGCTTATACGGCAGGTAGAGATCTTCCAGGCGGTTCTTGGCATCCGCCTCGTTAATGCTGGCCTTAAGCTCATCCGTCAGTTTGCCCTGCTCCTCAATACTCTTGAGGATGGTGGCGCGACGGTCTTCCAGTTCCCGCAGATAGCGCAGACGTTCCTCCAGGTTTCTCAGCTGGCTGTCGTCCAGCGAACCGGTCACCTCTTTCCGGTAGCGTGCGATAAACGGAACGGTGGAACCCTCGTCGAGCAGGGCGACGGTGGCATTAACCTGCTGCTCGCGGACACCGAGTTCGTCGGCGATGCGCCTGGAGATACTGTTCATGCAACCCCTGTCTCATGCTTTGCCAATAAAGCAGCAAAGGTACAGCGGCTTACTGTTGCAGGCAAGCGGACTGGCCACGCTTGTTCAGGAATTGCACAAGATCGGCCCAGGGCATGGGGCGGGCGTAATAGTAACCCTGGATTTCATCGCAATGCTGCTGGCGCAGGAACTCCAGTTGCCCTTCGGTTTCCACGCCTTCGGCGACCACGCTGATCTGCAGACTGTGGGCCAGGCTGATAATGGCCCGGATAATGTGTTCGGCGTCGGCCGAGTGGCCGAGCTCCTGCACGAAGGACTTGTCGATCTTGACCAGGGAAATGGGCAGATGCTGCAGATTGCTCAGGGAGGAGAAACCGGTGCCGAAGTCATCAAGGGCAAAGCTGATACCCAGTTGGTTCAGTTCCCGCAGGCAACGCTGTGCATACTCGGGGTCGTGCATCATGGCACTTTCCGTAAGCTCCAGTTCCAGCAGACTGGTATCCACATTGGCGTTGAAAATAATCCGGAAAATGGTCTCGGTCATCTTGCGGTCATGGAACTGCCGGAACGAAAGGTTTACAGCAAACACCAGGCCCGGGAACCCGAGCTCGGCAGACTCCTGCAGGCGTTTACAGGCCTGCTCGATAACCCAGTAGCCGATCGGCACGATCAGGCCGCTGCGCTCGGCGACCGGAATGAATTCGTCCGGTCCCACCAGCCCCCGCTCCGGGTGGTTCCAGCGCAACAGGCACTCAACACCACGGACTTCTTCAGTGGCCAGATCAATCCGGGGCTGATAGTAAAGCTCCAGTTCCTTGCCCCTCAGGGCATTGCGCAGGTCGGCCTCGAGCCGAAGCTGATAGCCGGCAGAGATATGCAACTGCCGGTCGTAGAAGCGATAACTGGTGCCAGGATCCCGTTTGGCCTCGAACATGGCCCGATTGGCCCGGCGCAACAGATTTTCGGCACTGTCACCGGCTTCCGGGTAAGTGGCAACGCCGAGGCTGACGCTGACCACCACACTCTGGCCATCGATCATGACCGGCTCATCCAGCGCATTGACCACCTTGCGGATGATCTGGGTGATGTCGAGGGAGTCTTCGACCTTCTCGACAATGATGGCCAGCTCGTCGCCGCCAATGCGCATCAGGGAATCCACCCGCCTCAGGGAGTGCCGGAGACGCTCCGCCAGTTTCATCATCAACTGGTCGCTTTTCTGGTAACCGAAGGATTCATTGATACTGCGGAAATCGTCGATATTCAGGTGGAGAAGTGCCAGCCGGTGGCTGGCCCGCTCAGCCCGCAGCAGTGCCTGCTGGAGGCGATCAAAGAACAGATCCCGGTTTATAAAGCCAGTGGCGACCTCCCGCCCCAACTGGCCATGGGCCGACTCGGACAATTGCTGCCGGTACCAGAGGCACTTCACCGCCCGCCGGAAGTTCCAGTGGTCCAGATTCTGGCGGCAGAGATAATCGGCGGCGCCGGCGGCGAGCAGTTCGGGAGCCCGCCGTTCCGGCAACTCCGCACTGAGGGCCAGGACGGGCTTATCACTGCTGCCAACCGTAAGATATTGCAGAAAGGATGTCTCAGAACCGCCATGGAAAACACAGTCCCAGACGATGACATCAAAACTGGCGTTGCGAATAAGATCGTCACAATCCACCAGATCCGGGCACCAGGTTGCGTCCGCACTGATTTCGACGTCACCCGCCAGAAGAGCGTTCAGCCAGAGAAAATCCGCATAATCCGGTGTCAGAACCAAGAGGCGTAACTGTCCGGGCCTCATGGTTTCCAGTGGCAGAGTCATTAAGCAGAATCCATTTATGCGTGAACAACCGAGTCCGTTTTATCAATCATAGCCGATAGATCGTCAAGGTACAGGAACGCTGGCTGGTGTAGAATGATCTCACGCCTGTTTTCCCCATTTCGTTCCATTCTGGCCACTTATTTGTGAACAAGCTCAACCCGAGACAAAGCGAGGCAGTCCGCTATTCAGACGGCCCCCTGCTGGTACTTGCGGGTGCCGGCAGCGGCAAAACCAGCGTGATTACCCGCAAGATTGCCTACCTGATCGAGCAACTCGGTATTCCGGGGCGCCATATTGCCGCAGTGACCTTCACCAACAAGGCCGCCCGGGAAATGAAGGAGCGGGTTGGCCGGATCGTTGACCGTAAGCTGACCCGGGGGCTGATTGTATCCACTTTTCATAACCTTGGCCTCAATATGATCCGGGAAGAGCACGCCCATCTCGGCTACCATCCGGGCTTTTCGATTTTCGACGCCGAGGATGCCAAGGCCCTGTTACAGGACCTGATGCTCCGGGAGGCCAGCGCCGAGGCCGGGGACGAGCTCAGCGACGTCCAGATGACCATCTCGTCCTGGAAAAACGCCATGCGCGGGCCGGCCGAGGCCCTGAGCAAGGCGGCGGATGAGCGCGAACAGCGCATCGCCATCATCTACAAGAAGTACAACGAATACCTCAAAGCCTACAACGCGGTGGATTTCGACGACCTGATCCTGCTGCCGGTGATGCTGTTTCGCTCGCACCCGGACGTGCTCGCGAAATGGCGCCGGAAGATCCGCTACCTGCTGGTGGATGAGTACCAGGATACCAACGTGTGCCAGTACCAACTGGTCAGGCTACTGGTGGCCGAACGGGCTGCATTCACCGTGGTCGGGGATGATGACCAGTCAATCTACGCCTGGCGCGGCGCCCGACCGGAGAATCTGGAGCAGCTCAAGGAAGACTTTCCCAGCCTGAAAATTGTCAAGCTGGAGCAGAATTACCGCTCCACGGCCCGTATCCTGCGCAGCGCAAACAGGGTGATTGCCAACAACCCCCATGTGTTTGAAAAGGCGCTCTGGAGTGACCACACCATCGGCGAGGAGATCCGGATTGTCCGGTGCCGCAACGAGGACGCGGAAACCGAGCGGGTTGCCACCGAGATTCTCGACCAGAAGCTGAAAAAAGGCCTGGGTTTCCGGGATTTTGCCGTGCTGTACCGGGGTAATCACCAGGCTCGCCTGCTGGAGATGAAGCTCCAGGGCTACCAGATTCCCTACCGCATCTCCGGTGGCCAGTCGTTCTTTTCCAAGAATGAGATCAAGGATGCAATGTCGTATCTGCGACTGCTGATCAACCCCGATGACGACGCCGCTTTCCTGCGGGTCGTGAACGTACCCCGCCGGGAGATCGGGCCCCGTACCCTTGAACAACTGAGCCACTACTCCCGCTCCCGGAACATCAGCCTGTTCAGGGCCCTGGGCGACATGGGAGCGGAAACCCATGTGACCGAGAAGGGCCTGGATCGCCTGCGACGTTTTGCCCATTGGGTAGATGCCACTTGCGAGCGCTTGCACAGCGAAAATCCGGTCCCCGTGATCAAGCAGCTTTTTACCGACATCGACTATGAAGAATGGCTGCACCAGCACTCCGGCACCCCGAAACAGGCCGAGCGCCGGATGGAGAACATCTGGTATCTGGTGGAGTCCATTCAGCGCATGCTGGATGATGGCAGGGGCACCGCTGACGAACTGGGTATTGAGGATGCCATCACCAGGCTGATCCTCCGGGACATGATGGAGCAGCGGGAGGAAGAGGACGACAGCGACAAGGTTCAGTTGCTGACTCTCCACGCCTCCAAGGGCCTTGAGTTTCCCCATGTGTTCATCATGGGCCTGGAGGAGGAGATTCTTCCCCACCGGAGCAGCATTGAAGAAGGCAACATCGAGGAGGAGCGGCGACTGATGTACGTGGGCATCACCCGGGCCCGTGAAACGCTGACCCTGACCTACGCGGCGGCCCGCAGACAGTATGGCGAAAAGCTGGAAACCATCCCCAGCCGGTTCCTGGATGAACTGCCTGAAGAAGACCTGAAGTGGGAAGGACTGGGCGACCTTGATGTGGAGGCCAACCAGAAAAAAGGCAAGGCAACCCTCAGTGCCCTGCTGGGAGACCTTGGCCTTTAGCTGCGCCAGGAAGGCAAAAAGCCCCGCAAGGAGGCTTTAAAAGGGGCTTTAAAGGTAACAGGTAAGATTTCCCGGCTACTGGCTTTGCTCAACAATATGCTCAACTGCCGCCTGAATTTCCTCGTCGGGGCAGCTTGCGCAGCCACCTTTTGCAGGCATGGCATTAAAGCCGTTGATCGCGTGACTGACCAGGGTTTCCAGGCCCTTGCCGATTCGGGGGGCCCAGGCATCGGTATTACCCTTAACCGGGGCGCCAGCCGCACCGGTGGTGTGACAAGCCATGCACACGGCATCATACACTTCGCTGCCCGAGCGAGGACCGGAACTGGCTGTCTCGGCCGGAGCAGCTGCGCTACCACACTCTTCACCCTGCAGACATACTTCGCCTACCGGCTGAATACGTGCACGGATTTCATCTTCGACACTTGCCATTACGGCGCCGGCTGTCAGGCCAAGAACGACCAGTACAGCAACCAGGACTCTCTTCATCTTCACAATGCACCTCGCATTTGAGCGTTATAATCTTCGGTCGCCGCATTATAGCCGTTGAAACCTGGCAAAAAAACCAGACGGCAAAATCATTAATTGATTTCAACCATTTTAATTGCGATTTCGTAAGTCGGAGGGTGTTTCACGGACAATCCGGTTACCATGGTGTTCGTCGATGTTTAACCATTCAGGACCTGTTTCCATGACCATTACGGAACCCACTTCACCCCACCCGCTGCGCAAGCCCCTGTTGATTACTGAATTTACAACGCTGGCCGTTTTGCTGGCTTCCATGGGGTGGCTCTCCCGCCAGACCGGCGACGGCCAGGCCATCAGCGCGGCCTGGCTGCTGATCCCGGCTCTGGCCAGCCTGGGCGTGTTCCTGAGTTTTATCGGGCTGATGTACCTGCGCTGGGTGGCATCCGCCGAAAGCGCCAACCGGCTTCGTCACAAGGTCATTTTCTCGCTTCTGGCGGTTACCCTGATCGGCGCCTGGATCTATGGCATAGGGAATACCTGGTTTAGCCTGAACGCCAGCTAGGAGATATCCCGACCATGACATCCTTGCGCGTGTTGCCTGCCTCATCCCGGTTCATTGTGCTTTGTACACTGGCGGCAGGCCCTGCCGAAGCCCAGACCGATACTGCGCCACTGATGAATTCGATCAACTCACCCGAGCAATGTGCACTGGTTGAGGACGGTATCCAGAGGCTCGCCTGCTTCGACAGCCTCTACAAACCGGAGGAACTGCACGCGCAGGCCTCGGAAGAAGAAAAACAGCAAGTGGAGGCCAGCGTGGAGAAACTGGCGCCGGACAAGGAAGATCTGGAGGGCGTCGCAGGAAATGCCCTGGAAAACGATTCAGACACCGGCGTAATGTCCGCTCTCGTAGACCGCTATGTCGCGGCCGAGAAAGCGGTTTTTTCATTTTCCGGCAGTTTTGTCGGGCACCGGCCTACTTATATCCTGCCAATAACCTGGGTGGCGAAACCGAACTCGACGCCGTCCAGCCCACGACTGGGTGCCGCCGGATACGATTACCAGCTGGCGCGGGAAGAAGCAAAGTATCAGATCAGTTTCAAAGTTCCTTTGCTGACGGGCCTTCTGGATGGTCGCACCACAATGTGGTTCGGCTACACCCAGCAGTCCTACTGGCAGGTCTATAACCAGGACGATTCTGCGCCTTTCCGGGAAACCAACTACGAACCGGAGATCTTTGTGCGTTATCAGGCCGATTGGGATATTGGCCCTGGCAGGTTGAATGGAGTGACACTCGGCTTCAATCACCAGTCAAACGGGCAGTCTGAGCCGCGATCACGGAGCTGGAACCGGATTATGGCCAACGCGGCTTACAGCTATGATCGCTGGCTTTTCATGGTGCAGCCCTGGTACCGGATTCCGGAGAACAGCAACGATGATAATGCGGACATTGAGCGGTATCTGGGCTACGCCAATTATCAGGCGGTTTACAAGCTGACGGCGGATCGTACGTTTTCACTGCGGCTGATGAACAACCTGCGCTCGGATGACAACAAGACGTCGGTGGAGTTTGGGTACAGTTTCCCGATGGGGGATACGATTAAGGGTTTTTTCCAGTACTACAACGGGTACGGGGAGAGTCTGATCGACTATAACCACCGAATTCAGCGGTTTGGTATCGGGATTATGCTGAATGACTGGCTGTAGGCGCTAGTTGGGTGAAGGTTGAGCAGGCCGAAAGGGGGTTCAGAAACACGCTCCTTACGGCACGTCCATGTGACGCTTGAGCTCCGCCATCCTTGGCTCCGCACAGTTTCTGAACCCCCTTCCGGCCCGCTCGCCCCAGACTTTCGTAGTCGGCCGGTTGTTAACCTTCCTCGTTCAGCCTTTGCATTTCCGCCAGTAGTTCTTCGGTTTTCTCTTCCATCAACGGAATATTCGCCCTTGATTCCACATTGAGGCGAACAACCGGCTCGGTATTGGACATCCGAAGGTTAAAACGCCATTCGTCGAATTCGATGCTTACGCCATCCACGTGGCTGACGTTTTTGGCGCCGACGCTGTATTTGGCTTCAATCGCGGCGATGACTTCGGGGGGATCGTCGATGGTGCGGTTGATTTCACCGCTGGCCGGGTAGGCTTCGATTCGGGCGTCGATCAGGGAAGAGAAAAGCTGGCCGGACTGGCAGAGGCGTTCGGCGATCAACAGCCAGGGGATCATGCCGCTGTCGCAGTAGGCGAAGTCCCGGAAATAGTGGTGAGCGCTCATTTCGCCGCCGTAGACGGCGTCTTCGTCGCGCATTCTCTGTTTGATGAAGGCGTGGCCGGTTTTGCTTTCGACGGCTTCACCGCCGGCGGCTTTGACCAGATCCAGGGTATTCCAGGTGAGGCGGGGGTCGTGGATGACTTTGCCGCCGCCGGTTTTGCGCAGGAACTGGTCGGCCAGTAATCCGACGATGTAGTAGCCCTCGATAAAGCGGCCGTTTTCGTCGAAGAAGAAGCAGCGGTCGTAGTCGCCGTCCCAGGCAATGCCCATGGCGGCGCCCTGTTCGATAACGGCATCGGCGGTGACTGCGCGGTTTTCCGGGAGGATCGGGTTGGGCACGCCGTTCGGGAAATGGCCATCCGGTTCGTGATGCACTTTTACGAATTCGAACGGAAGATGCTGTTCGAGTTCGTCGATCACCAGGCCGGCGCCGCCGTTGCCGGCGTTGACCACGATGGTCATGGGGCTGAGGGAGGCGGCATCGACGTAACCCAGTAGGTGATCGATGTAGGCGCTCATCATTTCCAGCGGTTCGTAGCGACCCTGCTGCGGTGCATCCGCAAAGGGTTCCAGTACCCGGTCACGGATGTTGTTCAAGCCATTATCGGAGCTGATGGGCCGGGATTCGGGGCCGACCATTTTCATGCCGTTGTGGTCCTTGGGGTTATGGCTGGCGGTCACCATGATACCGCCGTCCATCTTGTAGTGGCTGGTGGCAAAATACACCTGTTCGGTGCCGCACAGGCCAATATCAAACACATCCGCGCCGGCCGCCATCAGGCCGGAGCTCAGGGCCTCGGCGATGTCCGGGCTGGACAGGCGGATGTCGTAGCCGACGATCACTCTTTTTGCGCCGGCAATTTCCACATAGGCGCGCCCGATTTTTTCGGCCAGTGCCGGATTCAGTTGATCCGGCACCCGGCCGCGCAGGTCGTAAGCTTTAAAACAGGACAGGTCCATTGTCTGATTTTACTCCGAGGCGGATGACTGAAGCTGGATATAGTTCTGTATACCCATCTGGGAAATCAGTTCCAGCTGGGTTTCCAGCCAGTCGATGTGGTCTTCTTCGCTGTCCAGAATGCTGCGGAAGAGCTCACGGCTGGTGAAGTCCTGAACCTGCTCACAATAGAGAATGGCTTCTTTCAGGTCGGTGTGGGCGATCTGCTCCAGTTTGAGGTCGCAGGAGATCATTTCCTCGACATTCTCGCCGACCAGCAGTTTGTTTAGGTCCTGGAGGTTGGGCAATCCTTCGAGAAACAGGATTCGCTCGATGAGCTGGTCCGCATGCTTCATTTCGTCGATGGATTCTTCGTATTCCTTGGCGGCCAGCTTGGTGATGCCCCAGTCCTTGTACATGCGGGAATGGAGAAAATACTGGTTGATAGCGGTCAGCTCGTTGGCGAGGACCTTGTTGAGATGCTGAATGACTTTCTTGTCACCTTTCATGATGTGGCTCCCTGATGGCTGGATGTATCCGCCTTTTAGGATAGCCCCTTATCGGACAAGAGAAAAATAAAGTCAGACAATCAGGGAACTCAGGCCGGCTGGGCGAGCATGCTGGCCATTGCCAGGTAATCAGGAGAGCGGCTCTGCCGCAGTATTTCACGCGCGGTGCAGGCGCAGCGCCCGCACTGGGTACCGACACCCAGTTCCTTGCCAAGCTGACGCATGGAAGAAACACCATTATCGGCGGCTTCGCGAATTTCCCGGTCGGTTACACCGTGGCAAAGGCATACGTACATAATCGTGACTCACCAATGACAATGAAGGCTAGTGATAATTATTGTCATTAGCATCCCAGATTGCAACCCCATTGGCTTAATTTTATGCAATGGCTTGTTGCTTCGGAAAACACCTACGGCAATCGAAACTACGATATGTGCTCACACTCACCGACGGAAAATTGCATTACACTAGCCTAAACCGATATCAATGCAGGAAGCTCATGGCGCTCAAAGCAACCATCTTCAAGGCAACCCTCAACATCGCCGATATGGACCGGCACTATTATGCCGACCACCACCTGACCATCGCCCGGCACCCGTCGGAAACCGACGAGCGGATGATGATCCGGCTGCTCGCGTTTGTCCTGAATGCCAGCGAACGCCTCGAATTTACCCGAGGCCTCAGCACCGACGACGAGCCGGAGCTCTGGCAAAGGAGCCTGAGCGGTGAAATCGAACTCTGGGTCGAACTGGGCCTGCCGGACGAAAGCCGCCTGCGCAAAGCCTGCAACCGGGCGGACCGGGTAATTCTGTACACCTACGGCGGCCGCGCAGTGCCCCTGTGGTGGGAGAAACATCAGGGCAAACTGACCCGCTTCAACAACCTCACCATCATCAACCTGCCGCCGGAAGGCACCGAGCCACTTGCCGACCTGGCGGCACGCAGCATGAATCTGCAGTGCACCATCCAGGACGGAACCGTGAATATCGGCAACGAGGAAACCCTTGTCAGCCTGACACCTGAACCACTGCACCCCGATTAAAAAATCTGCGCTCCGGACCTACCAGAGAATCGCAGTTTACGTTAAGGTAAACTCTAGCCGACAGTGACGTGGGCCACACCAGGCCCGCTCAGCTTGGCTATACTAAAACCAACGACACCCTCACAAGGGGTGTTTTGCTCCTCAGGCCACCACCCCAGGAAGAGGATTATGACAACAACAAAAGCCAAAGTTGTTTACTCCCCGGTCTTTACCGACGGTGCGGAATTCCGTATTCCCACCTTCAAGTTACTGAAGCAGGACGGCTCCCTTTATAAGGGCGCCAAAGCACCTGATCTGGATAAAGAAAAGGCCCTGCGCATTTATCGTGCGATGGTCACCACCCGAATTCTCGATGAGCGCATGCTCGCCGCCCAACGCCAGGGGCGACTGAGTTTCTACATGCAGTGCACCGGCGAGGAAGCCGCCGTGATCGGCAGTACCGCAGCGCTGGATGATGGCGACATGATCATGGCGCAGTATCGGGAACAGGGTTCCCTGGTCTATCGCGGCTTCACCATCGACGAATTCATGAACCAGCTGTTCGGCAACGAACTGGACTATGGCAAAGGTCGCCAGATGCCCGTTCACTATGGTTCCAGCAAGCTGAACTACATGACCATCTCATCGCCTCTGGCCACTCAGATTCCCCAGGCCACCGGTTATGCCTACGCCCAGAAACTGGCCGGCGAAGGCCACTGCACCATCACGTATTTCGGCGAAGGTGCCGCGTCGGAAGGCGACTTCCACGCTGCCCTGAACATGGCCACCGTTCTTCGCGTCCCGGTGATTTTCCTGTGCCGTAACAACGGCTACGCCATTTCCACCCCATCCACCGAGCAGTTCGCCGCCGACGGTGTGGCACCCCGGGCCTATGGCTACAAGATGGATGTAATCCGTGTCGACGGCAATGACATCCTGGCCGTCCACGAGGCCACCAAAGCCGCACGCCGCCTGGCGGTGGAGCACAACCGTCCGGTATTGATCGAAGCCATGACCTATCGCCTGGCCGCACACTCATCTTCCGATGACCCGTCCGGCTACCGCAGCAAGGACGAGGAAGCCGTATGGCGTGACAAAGACCCGATCCTGCGGATGCGTCTCTGGCTTGAGGGCAGGAAATGGTGGAGCGAAGACGACGAGAAACAGCTGCAGGAGACCATGCGCCGCGAGGTCCTCGAAACCATGAAGCGCGCGCAGAAACGGCCACCACCAGCGCTTGACACCCTGGTGAGCGATGTCTACGACGAGGTGCCGCCGGCCCTGGCTGAACAGTTCGACAAGCTCAAAGCGCACATCCGCCGGCATCCAGGCGAGTATCCAAAGAGCGCAGAGCACGCTAAGGGAGGGGCCTGAGATGACCAAGATGAATATGCTCCAGGCCATCAACAACGCCCTCGACACCGCCATGGCCGCCGACGAGCGGGTACTGTGTTTCGGCGAGGATGTAGGTGTCTTCGGTGGGGTTTTCCGGGCCACCAGCAACCTGCAACAGAAATATGGCAAGGCCCGCTGCTTCAACACGCCGCTGGTGGAACAAGGCATTATCGGCTTCGCCAATGGTCTGGCGGCGCAAGGTTCCGTGCCAATAGCCGAGATACAGTTTGCCGACTACATCTTCCCGGCCTTTGACCAGATCGTTAACGAGTCGGCCAAGTTCCGGTACCGCTCCGGCAACCTGTTCAACGTGGGCGGGCTGACCATTCGCGCGCCCTACGGCGGCGGGATTGCCGGTGGGCTCTATCACTCGCAGTCACCGGAAGCGTATTTCGCCCACACACCAGGCCTGAAAATTGTAGTGCCGCGCAACCCCCATCAAGCCAAGGGCCTGCTGCTGGGGGCGATCCACGACCCCAACCCAACCCTGTTCTTCGAGCCCAAACGGCTCTACCGAGCCTCCGTGGGCGACGTGCCGGAAGAAGACTACCGGCTGCCGCTGGGCGAAGCCGAGGTTCTCAAGGAAGGCACGGATGTTACCGTGCTGGGCTGGGGCGCACAGATGGAAGTGATTGAACAGGCCGTCGAGAAGGCGGAGAAAGAAGGTATTTCCTGTGAAGTCATCGATCTGAGAACCATCCTGCCGTGGGATGTGGAAACCGTCGCCAACTCAGTGTTCAAAACCGGGCGTCTGGTGGTTACCCACGAAGCCCCCCTGACCGGCGGTTTCGCCGGCGAAATCGCGGCGACGATACAGGAGCGTTGCTTCCTGTACCTGGAGTCCCCGATCACTCGGGTGACCGGGATGGACACT
>TARA_R110002124_G_scaffold287216_2_pt1 | contig 130820 bp, 99 predicted proteins | sample TARA_R110002124 | Tara Oceans TARA_R110002124 (sample SAMEA4397445) | marine metagenome | biome: Polar Biome; feature: [SRF] surface water layer (ENVO:00010504); material: water (ENVO:00002006), including particulate matter (ENVO:01000060) such as... | depth 5 m | reverse complement strand
AACATTTACATGTGGTTTATTTCTTTCGAACTTTTCCTTAGACATCTTATGTTCTCCTTATAAAAACTTTTCGTCTTAAATTATTTTTATGCGTTTAATTTTTCTTTTACTTCTTCAGCAATTGCGTTTGGCACAGCTTCATAGCTATCAAACACCATTGTGAATTGTGCACGACCCGAAGATAGCGAACGAAGCGTATTAATGTAACCAAACATATTTGCGAGCGGCACGGAGGCCGTTACAATTTTGAGGTTACCACGGTCTTCCATTGAAGAAACTTGACCACGACGTGAGTTCAAATCACCAATAATATCACCCATGTAATCTTCAGGGGTAACAACTTCAACCTTCATCATCGGCTCAAGCAATTGGGGACCAGCCGCTGCGATACCTTGCTTGAATGCTGAACGAGCAGCAATTTCAAAAGCCATAACAGAGGAGTCAACGTCATGATAACCACCGTCAACAAGACGCACTTTAAAGTCAATAGTTGGGAAACCAGCAATGATACCAGCATCCTTAGCCATATTCAGGCCCTTTTCAACACCAGGTATATATTCTTTTGGTATTGAACCACCGACGATTTCACTCTCAAACACAAAGCCTGCATCAGGCTCAGCTGGTGAGAAGACCAAATCAATTTTCGCAAACTGACCAGAACCACCCGATTGTTTTTTGTGCGTGTAAGAAATCTCAGCTTCTTTTGTGATTGTCTCACGGTAAGCCACTTGAGGCGCACCAATATTCGCTTCAACTTTAAATTCACGTCTCATACGATCAATCAAAATATCTAGGTGAAGCTCACCCATACCCTTCATGATTGTTTGGCCACTTTCGTGATCAACAGAAACGCGGAAAGATGGGTCTTCAGCCGACAAACGTTGAAGAGCTTGACCCATTTTTTCTTGGTCAGCCTTAGTTTTAGGCTCAACCGCGATTTCGATAACAGGCTCAGGGAAAATCATACGCTCAAGAACAACTGGGTGTTCTTTAACACATAAAGTATCACCTGTTGTTGAGTCCTTAAGACCAACAAGCGCGACAATATCACCCGCATGAGCTTCTTTTAGCTCTTCACGTGAGTTTGAGTGCATAAGTAACATACGGCCAACACGCTCACGTTTACCTTTAACCGTATTCTCAACATATGAACCAGCTGATAAAGTACCAGAGTAGATACGAGCAAATGTAAGCGAACCAACAAATGGGTCATTCATGATCTTAAAGGCAAGCGCTGAAAACGGCGCATCATCTTTAGGTTCACGGATCATTGGCTCATCAGAGTCAACAGCCACACCTTTAATGCCACCGACATCAACAGGACTAGGCAAGTAATCAACAACAGCATCAAGCAATGGCTGAACACCTTTGTTTTTAAACGCCGTACCGCAAAGAACTGGTACAAAGATATTCGCCAAAGACGCCTTACGGATACACGCTTTAAGCGTCTTAACGTCAGGCTCAGTACCTTCTAAATACGCTTCCATAGCCGCATCATCTTGCTCTACAGCATTCTCAACGAGGCGAGCACGGTATTCCATGGCTTTATCAAGCAGGTCAGCAGGGATCTCTTCATCATGGTACGTAGCACCAAGTGTTTCAGCGTCCCAAATAACAGCTTTCATTCTTACAAGATCAATAAGACCAAGGTAATCATTCTCTGCGCCAATTGGCAACTGAACAGGAACAGCCGTACAACCAAAACGCTCTTCAATCATATCAAGACAGTTATAGAAATCAGCGCCGATTTTATCCATTTTATTAACGAAGATAATACGCGGAACGTTATACTTGTCAGCCTGACGCCAAACAGTTTCTGTTTGTGGCTCAACACCGGCGTTAGCATCAAGAACTGTTACCGCACCATCGAGTACGCGCAATGAGCGCTCAACTTCAATTGTGAAATCAACGTGCCCTGGAGTATCAATAATATTGAAACGCAACTTTTCACCAGCAGCAGGACCATCAGCTGGGCCGTCCCAGTAAGTCGTTGTCGCCGCAGAAGTGATTGTGATACCACGTTCTTGCTCTTGCTCCATCCAGTCCATTGTCGCCGCGCCATCATGCACTTCGCCAATTTTGTGTGACTTACCCGTATAATAAAGAATACGCTCTGTTGTTGTTGTCTTACCCGCATCAATATGCGCCATGATACCGAAATTACGGTAATTCTCAATTGAGGTTTCGCGTGACATATTATCAAATCCTTAAAGCGGCCCTAAAGCCCTAAACTATTTTTCAAGTTATTAGCCCGTATCAAAACGCTACGGGCTAAACCAAATAAACTACCAACGGTAATGAGCAAAAGCTTTGTTCGCTTCAGCCATTTTGTGCGTATCATCACGCTTCTTAGTCGCTGAACCACGTTCAGTTGCAGCATCCAAGATTTCGCCAGCCAAACGCTCCGTCATTGTGTTTTCACTACGCTTACGTGCAGCGCCAATCAACCAACGAATAGCAAGAGCCAAGGAGCGGTCAGGACGAACCTCAACAGGAACCTGGTATGTTGCACCACCGACACGGCGTGAACGAACTTCAAGCTGCGGGCGAATGTTTTTAAGCGCCTTACGGAAGACCAAAAGACCTTTACCACCCTCAAGCTCAGAAACTTCAGCTTCAGCAGCCTCAGCCGCCAAGTCAACATTACCTGATTTACCATCAAGTATCTCAAGCGCGCCGTAAACGATGCCTTCAGCTACTGATTTTTTACCAGCCATCATCAAGTTATTGATGAATTTTGAAAGAATCAAATCACCAAATCTTGGATCGGGTAGTATTTCGCGTTTTTCTGCTCTGTGTCTACGTGACATATTTTAAATCCTCTTAATTCTAACTTACTTAGGACGTTTAGCGCCGTAACGTGAACGAGCCTGCTTACGATCCTTAACACCTTGCGTATCAAGTGCGCCACGAACAATCGTATAACGCACACCCGGTAAATCTTTAATACGACCGCCACGAACGAGAACAACACTGTGCTCTTGCAGGTTATGGCCTTCACCAGGGATGTAACAAATCACTTCAAAACCTGTAGTCAAACGGACCTTAGCGACTTTACGCAAAGCTGAGTTCGGCTTCTTAGGTGTTGTTGTATAAACACGCGTGCAAACGCCACGACGTTGTGGACACTCTTTAAGTGCACGTGTTTTTTTAGCCTTCATGGCTTTTTTACCACCGACAGCGCGGGGCTTACGAATTAATTGTTGAATAGTTGGCATAAGACCAAACCTCTTTTTCACTACAGTTCATTTATTCAGGATGAGAAGCTTTATGCAGGAAGAAGAGCGCCAACGAGTTGACAGTTTCTTAATCCGCAGAGCATCTAGCCGCCCAAAAACAAAACCGGCACCTTTAATAAGCCATTTATACAAAACAAGTCTTTATATAAGTAACTTAAGGAGCCGGGCCAGATGTTGCGCTTAATTTCTTTAGTAAAAATATTTTTTACCGGCTTACGAAATTAAGAACAACGAGCTGCGTTTAGATCAAACCAATACAGTAATAGCACGACCTACGGCCAGCCCATCCTTTTAATATGTGCGCGGAATATACGCAGCGCCCAATCTTTTGTCAACACCTAATCTCATTTTTTCACATTTAATGAGTCATAGCGCCAGCTCAGGCCTATTTTCAGAATAATTCCGATAGTTTTGCTCGATATTTATACATACCCACCAAAAACCATCCATCAACATCTAAAAACCACAGCGCCCCTCAATTGGAAACACCTTGGAAGGATGGTATACGCGAGCCATTCTGAGTCGTCAAGGGGCTTGCTATCCACTATTCTATTCATACCGCTTATATCTGTACTTGCACCTTATATAAGAGTAGCGCATCATATAAGGATAAATTATTACGTAGGATTACCCATAGTGACTGATACAGCCCCTCCCGAATACACCGCCCCTAGCGAGCAAGAAATATTAGACTTTATTCGTTACTTTGCAGGCCCCGCTGCAAAAAGCGACATATGCAAAGGCTTCGGTATTAAAGGTGATGACCGTATAGACGTTAAGCGCGCACTAAAATCGCTTGAGAATAAGGAGCTTATCGTTAAACAGGGCAATCTTTATATGATCCCCGATAGCCTACCCGTTGTCACAACCATTCAGGTCAGCGAAATCGATATTGACGGCGATGTTTTCGCCACCCCCCTTAAATGGGACGAAGAACTACAAGGCCCACCGCCACGCATAGAGCTGCGCCCTAGCAAAAAAGGCCACCCCGCCCTCAAAGAAGGCGACCAAGCCCTTGCGCGCTTACATAAGCTTTCTGATAAGCTTTATGAAGCCCATATAATCAAGACCATTGATGCCAATCGCGATCGCATCCTCGGAATCATCCAAGAAACACCCGAAGGCCTAGAGCTTCGCCCTGTTGAGAAAAAAGCACGCGATCGCTACTCTATTACTGGAAAAAATATCGGCATTGGCAAAGTTGGCGATGTTGTACTGGCTGACCCACTACCTGCGCGCGGTAGCAAAAACAAGAACTGCAAAGTTGTTGAGATTCTTGGCAATGAGGGCGACACCAATATATTCAGCTTAATTTCCGCACATGAAAACAATTTGTCCCTCACCTTCCCCGATGCCGTCTTAAAAGAAACGGAAAATATGGACGTGCCTTCACCAAAAGGGCGCGACGACTTACGAAGCATTCCTTTAGTCACGATTGATGGCGCTGATGCACGTGATTTTGATGACGCTGTCTTTGCTGAACCCGACCCTGACCAAGCCCGCAATCCAGGCGGCTTCCATTTAATGGTCGCAATTGCTGACGTGGCTTATTATGTAGAGCATAGCAAACCACTCGACCGTGAAGCCTTGAGACGTTCAAACTCGACCTATTTCCCAGATCGCGTTATTCCGATGCTGCCTGAGGTTCTCTCTAATGGCCTGTGCTCACTGCGTCCAAACGAAAACCGTGCCTGTATGGCCGTACACCTATATATAGACCAAGATGGCGAGCTGCAAAAATACAAATTTGTTCGCGGCTTAATGAAGTCCGTCGCTCGCCTTACTTACGAGCAAGTCCAAGCGGCGAAAGACGGCTTAACAGACGACACCACCAGCCATATAATGGATGAGGTGATTAACCCGCTTTACGATGCCTTCGCAATACTACGTAAAGCGCGCGAGAAACGCGGTGCGCTCGATCTGGACCTACCGGAGCGCCAGATACTCATTACAGAAAAAGGACAGATGACAGGGGTCACACGCCGCGCGCGCCTTGATGCCCATATGTTGATTGAGGAATTTATGGTGCTGGCCAATGTCGCCTCTGCCCTCGCCCTCTCTAAAAGTAAAACCAATGGTATTTACCGCATTCATGACCTGCCGAAAGCAGAAAAGCTTGATAACGCCCGTACTTTCTTAGAAGGTTTCGGCTTATCACTGCCTAAAGGCAACAAACCTACGCCCGCTGGCTTGAATATGATTTTGAAAAAAGCCCGTTCATTAGAATATGCGCCACTTATTAATCAGACAATTCTACGCACACAATCCCAAGCCATATATTCCCCAGAGAATATTGGGCATTTCGGCTTGGCGTTGACCCATTACACGCATTTCACGTCTCCTATTCGCCGTTATGCTGATTTAATCGTCCATCGCGCCCTGATTCGGGAATTTAATTTAGGCCCCGGCGGCCTCAAAGATGATGAAGTCATGCGCCTTGATGAAATATGCGAGACCATATCGACCAATGAGCGTAAATCGATGAGCGCCGAATACGCAACGACAGATCGCTTTGTTGCTCGCTTCATGGAAGATAAAGTCGGCGCTGAGTTTGAAGGGCGAATTAGCGGCCTTTCACGATTCGGCTTATTTGTCGCCTTAACAGAGAGCGGCGCCGATGGAATCATCCCGATAAGAACGCTTCCCGATGACTTCTATATACATGACGAAGAACAACACGCTTTAATCGGCCGTAAATCACGCCGCGTTTATCGTCTTGGCGCGGCCATTACCGTGCGCCTTAAAGAAGCCTATGGCATGAGCGGATCAACCGTTTTTGAAGTTGTTGGCGAAGGCGGCGCCGAGATCCCCGGATTCGTTATCAAAAGAACGCGCCCTGGCAGCAAATCCGGACGTAAGTCCAGCTACAAGCCAAACCATTCGTCAAACAGCAAGCCCGGCGATAAATACAGCAAGAAAAAGAAGAAAAAAAAGAAAACAACCCCAAAACACAAACGCAAAGGCCCCAACACGAATAATTAAAAAGCGTATACTGGCATAAATATACGACGAGGCACGGTTCACTTAACGGGGAGCGCTATGTTCGCGAGTGAAAAACGCTAAATTTCATGCTTGACATAGTCACAGAAACAAGTATTGTGCGCATCTGAATTATTTATTTGCCGTAGGCGAACCTTAGGCCATACGCGATATCAAAGAGACAAACCAAGATACAAATAGTGTATTGAGAACTGAAAATTAGAAAAGGTAAGAACTATGGCTACTAAAAAAGGCGCAATGGAAAAAATCCGTCTTGTAAGCACTGGGACAAATGCTAAAGGCAACCCAACAGGCTTCACATATTACATCAAGAAAAATGTACGTAACATCACGGAAAAAATGAAATTCCGCAAATTTGATCCACGTGCAATCAACACAGAAACAGGCAAGCCTGGTATGCATGTTGATTTTGTTGAAAAGAAAATGCCTCCTTCTAAAAAGAACTAGGTGACATTGCGCATCAGCAGATTTTGCTCATAATTTTTAAAAAGCGCTCATATTTAAGAGCGCTTTTTTATTAGCTAAACAATTTTTTGATTACGCGTTACTAAAAGAGCCAATATAGCCATGAAACATATCTATATTCTAAGACATTGCGAATATGATGAGCGCTCTGGCCCTGGCCCGAATTTTGAGTGTCACCTCTCTGCAGAAGGCTATGCCCACGCGCAGCGCATTGGCCAAATCATGCAAGACAACACTATGCAGCCTGATTTGATTTACTGTTCTGGGGCCACGCGCACACGTGAGACACTCGCTGCCTTGCTCGAAACCATCGACACACCAGAGATTATTTTCGACGACATCATCTATGGCTGTATGCCAGTAGACTTAGCTAGTCTTATCAAAGACACTGACGACAAATATAAAACCATCCTTATTGTCGGTCATAACCCAGCCATGCATGGCATTGTTCATTTGCTTGGGCAATATAGCGATAAATCTTATATAAAAGAAATTGCCTATTATTACGGCGCAGGCATGCTTTGTGACTTCGTAAATAGCGCGACGACATGGGCAGAAACCAGCCCTGAAAAGTGCCGCATTACAGCGCTTTTTTCTGAAGATTAAACACCAGCTCGCCCAGCTTCCACCGACAAAGAAAAGCGCCAAATCTTTACGGCTCTACATTTACTACTTTGTGGTGAGGGCTGTTAAAAACTTCTACAAAACATCTTGATTTGCCCATTTTGCCCTGACATAATTAACGCGATTAAGTTCACAGTTAAACAGCCAACGTCAAACGATCAGCTAAGGTGCATGACCATGTTTTTATTAAAATCACAAAGAATTGTATTTCTTCTTACCCTCATAACACTCAGCATTTTTAGCATATCCAGTGCACAGGCTGTCGATTATAAGAATGTCGGGCTCGGCCTGTCTTTTTCTTATCCTGATAGCATTCATCTTGATATGAGCAATCCGGACAAAGATCCCTATAACATCCCGTTCACCTACGGCAAACCGCCTTATTCGTTATCTATCTTACTTAAAGATACGGGCTCAGTAGGCAATATTAGCACCTTTCTTAAAACCGAACATGCACGTCAAAAAGCGGGCGGCTATGCTGGCGAAGTTCAGGAAAAACATTACAAGCTGTCAAGTGGCCATAAAGCCGTCGAGCTTATTCGTACAACAAGCCACGGCACAATATATTATTTTGTGTTCCCGACCCTTAAAACGAAAAAGATCATGGGTCTTTGGTTGATGAGCAGCCCCGCAGCAGACCCAAGGGGCAATGCGGTCACCGCCTATAAAGCTATGCGTGATAGCCTCGCCCTTTTAAGATAAAGATAGGTCAGCCTCCAACATACCCCGCCGCATATGGGTCATCTTTTTTTAGATGGCCTATTAATAAGGCATACGTCTGAATTCTTCTGGGCGGCCAACAAAGCTGCCTTGATGCGCTTTATTACTCTTAGGATCATAGCTGCTTTCATGCCCCGGATTAGAGCTTAATTTTAGCTCTGCCCATAAATCACCTTGATATGTTTTCACGTTAAAGCTTGAGTGATGATTACACGGGTAACCGCCACGACGCGCCGTCATATCAATATAGCGGGCGATATCTTCCATTAAATTATCACAAAATGTTGAAAAATTACGTGCCCACCCCTCATCCAGATCATCACGGCGGGCATTAATAAACAAAGTCAGGCCGTCTAAGGTCGTATCATTCACTTTATAAAAGCCCTGATCATCCTTACTAATCGTTATGTCGTAATTACATTGAAAGGCTTTATCTTCGGCACTGAACGTACCGAAGCTGCGTTTTAAGACGTTATTATACGCTTTTAATAGCATAATATTCTCCCTATTTTCTGTATTTATTTTTTTATTATTATTTATTCCCAAAACCTTTATAGGGTAATCGCGCTAAAATGTACAGCGAGGGTGCTTAATTTCGCCCTAGAATCAATGCTTCAGCGCAGCAACCCTGCGCATTGAGCCCCGCATAAGGAGAAGATTATCGCAATATGAAAAAACTTGATTTTTCACACGCAAACGCTTATATACAGTGCATGAATTCATTAGGCATAGATAAAAAACCAGAAGATACACGCGTTGTAGTCGCCATGTCCGGCGGAGTTGATAGCTCTGTTACGGCGGCGCTGCTGCATGAGCAAGGCTATGACGTGATCGGCATAACCTTGCAGCTCTATGATCACGGCGCGGCTATAGAGCGCAAAGGTGCGTGCTGTGCAGGCCAAGATATTTATGATGCGCGCCGCATTGCCGAAACGCTCGGCTTTCCTCATTATGTGCTGGACTATGAAAGCCGTTTTAAACAATCCGTTATTGATGATTTTGTTGAAAGCTATATGAAGGGCGAAACGCCGATACCGTGCGTGCGCTGTAACCAAACCGTTAAATTCCGCGATTTACTTGAAGCCGCGCAAGACCTTGATGCTGACTGCATGGCCACAGGTCACTATGTGCAGCAAATCAAAAATGAAGAAACAGGCCAGTCAGAATTACATCGCGCGGTCGACACAACAAAAGACCAAAGCTATTTCTTATTTGCGACCACGCAAGAACAATTAGAATTTCTACGCTTCCCCCTTGGTGGCTGGACAAAAGACATTACCCGCAAACACGCGGAGCGTTTTGCCCTGATTAATGCCGATAAGCCAGACAGCCAAGATATTTGCTTTGTCCCTAATGGTGATTACGCAAGCATTGTGAAGAAAATAAAGCCCGAGGCCGAAAAACCCGGTGATATCATTGATATTCACGGCACTGTGCTTGGCCAACATAACGGCATTATTCACTATACAATCGGGCAGAGGCGCGGCCTTGGCATTGGCGGCGGTCACAATGGCAGCAACGATCCCTTTTATGTGGTGGCTGTGGATGCGGCGGCGAACACCGTCACTGCAGGCCCCAAAGAAGCCTTGGCGCGTGACATCATTCATATCGGTAAAGCCAACTGGCTTGGCGTCGGCCCAGGCGAGAGCTTAGACATAGAAACAAAATTACGCTCAGTCTCGCAGCCTATGCCTGCACGATTAAGCATTGATATGGACGGCAATGGCACCTTAACCCTCGCCACGCCACAATATGGCATTGCCCCTGGGCAAGCCGCTGTGTGCTATCGCGGCGCGCAAGTTATTGGCGGTGGCTGGATATCCGGCACAGAAAATTCACAAATTAAGCTTGTCGCATAAAAATACCCTTGACAAAGCGCCCCAATCACGGCATAAAACTGCAATCGAAAAGGCGTAAAGCCCTATCGTTACCTATCCATCCTTTATGATGGCGGAGTAGCTCAGCTGGTTAGAGCAGCGGAATCATAATCCGCGTGTCGGGGGTTCGAGTCCCTCTTCCGCTACCATTCCCTTTCCCCCACAAACATCACAACATTTATTTGCTAAAGACTACCGTTTACTGGTACATTTTCATGCTCACGCTAAACTTTTGGCTTAGAACTTTTTTTAAGCCCTAAACTGGACAGATGAAAATGACCTCTGCTTACTATAGTCATTCGCTACCCGATGGATTTATATCCACCCTTATAAGGCAGCACTTTGTTAAAAAGGGCGACTTTTCTTATTCTCAGTTCAATGATGTTTCAGCCTATGATAAACAATGCTCGATAATCGCTTGCGGCAATGATCGTCAAAAATTAAATCTCCATCATCACATTCGATATTTAGGATTTTGCGAAGAACGCAATATGGATCCTAACGCGACGATTGTTGATAAAAATGGCCTGAAATGTGAAATAGACGAATTTGACGCATTTGCTGATCATTACTTAATTAAAGACCACAAAACAGATGCGTTTTTTGGAGCCTTTAGAAAATTTCGCTTTAAGAGCCCTGAAAGCCTCCCTGGCGTTATTCGCTCTGAGCAGCAAGAAAAGCTCCAATTCAAACCTCAGACAGTGGCTGTCTCACAATTTATTACGCCATCAAAAGACAAACAGTATTTCAGACCTTTAAGCGTTGAATTTCAAACGCGCTCTATGTTGGAAGTCTCGCGCTTTGTTCTGTCAAAAACATTAAGGACATCATACGGCATTTCGTCAGAATCTTTTGCATCAACAACACGCCTCATTATGGCTGATGCCTTTACTCAAGCCGCTAAAAAAGCCGATGATTTGATGATATTCACGAATGAAGCGATGATTAAACGGCTTAAAAAATTAAACATAGAGAGCTACGCCCAACAACCACCCGTTAAGGCCTATGGTAATCGTTTAACATGTTTATTTGATAAATGTAATTTTGAACAATTTGTGCAGATGAGCCCTGATTACATGAATGAATTTCGCAGCGTAGTGGATATAACAAAGAATAGTAAGCGCAATGAAGACCATTATCTTATGCTGCGCATTATGCTGATGAATCTTGAAACCAATGCCTTGAAATGCGCCGCCCAGAAAAGGCCTCCCATTGATTCAACTCATCAAGACAATATTCAAGGTTTTTTAGGGACGGCCTACCCTGAATTTCTTGCAGAGAAATACGAGAGCTTTTTATAGATGCGCGCCCAGAAAAAAATTGTCAACCATACGCCTGAAACATCAAAAAACCGCGTTGTTCAAATGCACAACCAACGCATTGAATCCCATGATCTTGATCCTGACCTACTCTATATTTCCCGCCAAATCGCATTCACCAATCCTACAACATTAAGGCAAGCCCTGCCCGGTCACTGGGCCTTGTTTCGCTTTCACGATATAAAACCCAACAGCTTATCATTTACATCCCAATTGGGACACACACAGCTCCAAGGAAATGTTTATGTTTTTCTACCTGCCAACACTCTAATTGAATGGCACTTCCGCCCAGAAATATTCTCCTATGAATCGTTTACATCCTTTGCGCCTATGGATACGCCCACGCCTCAGTATCCTGTCGTTATCCCGTTTCATAAGCCTCATAAATTAGAGCACCATAGAGACATCATAGATTTTCTAATTCATTCAGGCCTCAGGGAAATGTCACCATCCGCGACAACACCTTACGTCCCTCATAAAGTCAAAAAATTTTTTGATGTGCACTTTACAGAGGACATCCCGCTTGCCGCTATTACAAAAGACCTGCGCATGTCGCATATGACTATGACCAGCAAATTTAAAGCTCAGTTTGGTGTTACCCCTGTACAATATAGAAACGCCTTGAGGACATTCGAAGCCAAACGCCTACTTAGAAACAAGCACTCCGTGACCGAGGCCGGTTTAATGGCAGGCTTTACGAGCATGACACAATATAACCATCATTTTCACATGACATTTAATCACGCACCATCCATTGCGACGAAACTCTGATTTTTTAAAAAACCGAAAGTTTTAAAATTCGCTTGCTGTATCCTATTAAGGGTAATTCTATATACACAGCAAGGATCGCATGGGACACGCCTTTGACCGCCCTCTTTTAGACTCTATTCTTGATCTCGCGCGGTGGGCCCCCAGCGGCGATAACGCGCAACCGTGGTTAATAACGATTAATTCTGAAACGGCCTTTACGCTTGATATCTCAAAATTCAAAAAGACCGTCTATAACTTACTCCCCATGCCAGATTTGACATCCATTGGTATGTTTATAGAAAACGCATCGATTGCCGCACAAAAAGCTGGATATGCATTAGAATATGACGTTAGCGATACGCACGTCACCGTAGAGCTAAAAAAACAGGATTCACCAATTCATGACGAGCTTACGGCCTTTATCAAACAGCGCTCCGTTAATCGATTTCCTTACAAGCTTGGCGCCCTAAAAGAAAAAACCAAAGACGAACTTCTTAGCGCTTTAGGTGAGAATTTAAAAATCACATGGTTAGAGGATATAGGCTCTCGTAGCCGTGTTGCACGCTTAATGATGCGCACCACAAATGCACGATTAAGAATCCCAGAAACCTACCAAGTGCACAAAGACCTTATAGATTGGAGCGGCAAAGATAGTGAAACAAAACTGCCTATTCTCTCTTTAGGGATGAGCAAGGCCAGCGCCAAAATCATGAACTGGGTCATTGGCACAGAAAAACGCAATAAAACCCTTATGTCCCTGCCCGGCACCACCCTTATGACACAAATCGAATTGGACCTTCTGCCTGCGCTTTTTTGTTCCGGACATTTTATTATTAGTTTTGACCCCGAGAAAATACAAGATCCCAACCCTTCTGATTACATACAAGCGGGGCGATCAATGCAGCGATTTTGGTTAACCCTAGCCAAAGAACACATGGTTATGCAGCCTTGGTATGCCACATTGATGTTCTCATTATATTTGGACAGAAATATATCTTTTACAAAGAACACAAAAACGGCACAGAAAATAAATACCCAATTCAAGTCCCTTTTGGAACACCATAATCTGCCCCTTTCACATGTTTTCTTTACAGGGCGCGTTGGCTTCCCCAAGAAAATAAGTCCTACGCGATCAATACGCAAACCCGTTAGTAGCCTTATAGTCGCAACTCAAATAAAAAACGATCACAGCACATGAGTAAAAAGACTCCCTTTGGCTCCATTCAATTTCGAGAATATTTTAGAAATATCTATATTAAAGACGACGCTGGCGTTCGATTCCTTGGTATAAGAAGCGGTCGACTATATATAGCGCTCATCGCTCTTATTTTGATCTCCATTCCCATTCTTCTCTACTTAAGAATCGATAACTTCTCTTTGCGCCATGTGTTTTTAATTCCGCTATATTTTGTGATCAGCAATTTTATAGAGTATATGGTGCACAGATACCCAATGCATAAAAAAATGCCCGGCGCAGCGTTTATGTATGAGCACGTCACAATTCATCATAATTTTTACACGAATGAGTATTACTATTTTGAAAAATGGGAAGATATGATGGCTGTCTTCCTGCCTATTCTATATTTTATGTTTATCTCTGTTATTATTGTCGCACTCTCAGCCCTTATCGCCTATTTCTCAAATGGAAATGAGGGGCTTATTTTTATGTTTGTCGCTTACAGCTATTATCTGATGTACGAAATGCTGCATTTTTCTTACCACACAAAAAATGACAGCCTGATTAAAAAAATACCGTATATGAAAAAATTAGCACGCTTCCACTTAGAGCATCACAACCCAAAAGTGATGAATAAATATAACTTCAATATATCGTTTCCGTTCTTTGATGTGCTCTTTAAAACACTACACACGGCGGATAAAAAAGATAAGCCGGAAACAGAGTCTTAGCGCTCGTTAGTCAAGACCTTTTTCTACGTAGCCCAAGCAATATCATGTAGTTTTTTAGCAAACACTCATGTATACTCAGCCCTATGATGACCCCATTTTCAGAAAAAGAAATCGATAGACTTAGTCATGCTTCTGACCTGTTAGTTGCAGCCAATCTTCCTTTGAAGGTTTTGCAGTCTATTGCCTGGTCAAAATCGGTTGGTGATACGTTTTTTGCCCATAAAGCCAAAGAGCTCCCGATTGTTGAATACCCTCAAATTGATGTCAGCGCCTCTTTAGATGCGGTGACCGAAGCGCGCAAGTTTATTCAAGGCGATAGCCCTGTTCATGAATGGCTTTCACGCATTGCTGATAATGTGGCTGAAACCGCTTATATGCTCAGCAGCCTTGGCACGCCGGCTTTTTACGAACATTCTAAAAACTTGTTTGGCACGCCAAAAAAACTCCTTTGGGACGGCAAGCACACTGCGCTTGACCTAGCTGAGCAGCAAGACAAAACTTTATCACGCTTTAACCATTACGACCTTGTTGATGCTGACTTTAAAACCTTAACGGCCAAACAAGTCCGCGCCCTTATGCGCCCACATATAAAAAAGCATTTTGGTGACCAAGCCCCCACTATTGAAATCGTTGAAGATTTATCCGCCAAGGCCGTTGCAGGAACGCGCAGTATCAAACTGCGTAAAAGCGCGCCCTTTACAGATTTGGACGCCCGCCAATTATTAACGCATGAAGCACATATTCACATCGCGACCACGCTCAATGGTGAAGCGCAAGATAAGTTTAAAATATTAAGCTCCAGCCATGCCGGCTCAACAAAGACGCAAGAAGGGCTTGCTGTGTTTTCTGAGATTGTCTCTGGCGTTATGGATCCGATACGTATGAAGCGCTTATCTGACCGCGTAATGGCTATTCAACTGGCTATTGATGGCGCTGACTTCTTAGACGTTTATAAGTTTTTCCTTGAGCGCTCGCCCAATGAATTTGAAGCCTTTGAAAACAGCCGCCGCGTTATGCGGGGCGGCGTTATGAGTGGCGGCGCGCCCTTCACCAAAGATGGCGTCTATCTTGAAGGGCTACTGCGCGTTCACAACTTTTTACAAGTCACTATTCCGACAGGTAATACGGTTTTTCTTAACTTGCTGTTTTGCGGTAAACTTGACTTGGATGATGTCGAAGCCCTAATGATGCTCAACGAACAAGGGCTACTCACGCCGCCTAAATTTATGCCACCATGGGCAAGGGATAAAAGGTTTTTGGTCTCGATGCTGTCTTATTCTAAATTCCTACATCAAATAGATTTCGATGTGGTGCATGAGAAATATGAAAGCTTAATTCAGATGGGCAAAGATACGGATAAGTAACGCACGCCATTTCATTCTTTGCAATTAAAACGGCCCCCCCCACTCATCACCCTTATGGCTCAATATAGAAGATAGCATTCGCTCTTCGAGTATCTTTGCTGTGCTCTTTTATAGCTTTACTATGGCATAGCGGCTCGTGGGACCAAGTCTCGCAAGGGAAAACGACAAGGGATAACGGCTTAGCATACCACGCTGTCGCTTGCGCGCTCAAAGCATTGATACGGTAATATTTGTATGTCTTAATCTCATCATTGTCAGCTTGATCGACGCGGGCTATATTCGACAAGACATCCTGATTATCAAATAATGCTGTGCCCGTATTGACTAAATTCATAATGACTTTTGCATTTTGCCGAAAAAAAACTTTATCACGGCAATCTTTAACGCTGCTTACATTGCCACCATCGATATGGATATAATAATTTTTATCCGGTTTATCGACGCGTATTTCAAGAGTTATTTTGTGGTCTTGCGTTTTTCTAAATAAAGCTTTTGCGGTCTGTAATAATGTACGTCTAAAAACGGCATCATGGTTTTCGTTTCGCATAGATAAGGGCACTTTTCGCGCGAAGATATCAAAGTAAGCGGATAGCTCCTCTTCAAACATATCAATATGTTCACATGAGTTTAACGTTAAGCTGGGCAGCTTATTTTTGTGTACAAGCCCCTCTAAATACTCAGCGAAAGCTGCGTCTTTAAAGTGGTTCACAACACAGACATTAACAGGGCGATCTTTTAAAGCGCTTTCAGCCACATCGAGACCACGATCTAAATTGGCGGCATTATATAGCTTTATATTTGCAGGCAAGCTCTCGGGCTCTACATCGTCAACATATCTATATGTCATTATATCTTATCATTTAATTTAAACCAAACATCATTATACATAAGTGTGGCCGCTTGTCAATATTTCACCCTCATAAGAATAGATAGCTTTGGCTGCTTAATGAAGTCCTAGCTTCTCGAGCTGAGGCGCCCTATTCTGGGCGTTTATAAATATATATAGGAATATCGACAATCCCACTCACAACATCTTTTGCAATGGGGGTCCATGACGCGATTTCAAAGGAGCAGGATATAACCAGAGCGCCTGCCTTCATTGTCATGAATTGAGGGATTAGTTCTTCCATCAGTGTTGGTGATAAGTAGCAATAGACAATATCACAGCCTGAAATATCGGCCATGAAGAAGTTTTCTTTTTTTACAGTGAAGCGCTGCGCATTTAACCACGCACGGATTTTAGCACAACGATAAGGCCAAGGAGAGAGTTCATAGCCCACTATACTTGCATTCTTATAGTGGCGGCTTAATGCCTTCAGCACGCCGCCCCAACCTGCCCCCAGATCAGCGATAGAATAAGGCGCGTCTTTATCTGCGTATTGAGCACCAAGTGCAATAGCGCGGTGTTTTATTTTTGGCATCACAGGTACAGGCGGAATACGCGTTTCATGCTTGCACCACAAACATGACCACGCCAGATACATCGCAAAAACGATAAATAGAGATGAGATAATTTCGAATGTCATGTTAAGAATAATCCTTATATAAGCAGCATCAAAATACATGAAATCCTACGCCTAAGATAGAGCGGCGCGCTATTTGTCTTTCTTAAGGCAAAAAAAAGACAAAAAAAGGAGGCCGAAGCCTCCTAATTCTAACATCATTTTCTTATAAATGAATAACAGCTTTATGGTTACGCCATTTGATGTTGAGGCGTAACGCCAGTGACATCGAGGGGGGGATCGATATCTACACACGTTACGCAACTCCGTTCGACATGCTCTTTTTGCATGATCGTTATTAAATTATCATTCGGGTCTTTCAGCATAAAGTAACTGCCGCCACAAGACGATTCAGCCAATTCGCTGGCAATATCCAAACCCTCATAATAAAAATGCTCATAAGATTCTTCTAAATTTTCAACATAGAAGCTTAACATTAACCCTGTCGTGACATTACGGAAGCCCTCAGGAATGGATGTATGATTAATGTCGATAATCGCAATTTCTGTCTCGCTCATTCCTTCGCGACGTAAGATCACATAATCGTCTTTCTCGAATACGGGGACATAGCCAAAGAAGTCTTCATAGAAGTTCACTGTTTTGACCAATTTGTCTGTGCAAATAACTGTATGTAATGGGTGTATGTTCATAATAAGGACCCTCTTTTTTAAAATTAATAATAAAACTTAATAATTAGATTTAATTTATCAGGCTCTATCAGAAATACAGATCAAGCCCTTAGCTTCGTTTCTTACCGTCGTTTAGTTTCTCGCCTTTTAATTTTTGTACATTTTTTCTTTTCTTATATTCGCTTTCTCTTATAGGCTACCTGTCGGTATGTACAATTTTAGAATATCAGTTATGCGTTGCATTTGTAAAGGAAAATCTTTATGACTACACCTAAGATTTAGCCCTTACACTTCAGGATGACCGTATTATGAGTAAGCCCCAAGGCTCCAATAAAGCAATGTTCAACGCAACGCAGCAAAAATTTCTTGATATCGCTCAGATCTCTTTTATTGAAAAAGGCTATGCCGCGACATCAACTAATGACATTGTCCGTGATGCGCAGATGGCGCGCGGGGCGCTTTATCATCACTTTAAGAATAAAGAAGCGCTATTTCTAGCCGTCTATGAAGAAAAAATGTCTGATATGCACGCGCAGCTCCTTGCCGCTTTGGAGCAGAGCCACGCTAAAGGGCAATCAACCCCCGAATCTGATTTACTGACATCGCTGCATTTCATTATAGATTTGTTCAAAGATGAATCTTTTCGCCGCATCCTCATACTCGAACCGTTAATTGCCTTGCCTTACGCCAAACGCCGTGAGGTAACACGCAGTTTTTTCAATACATTATTTGTCTCTTTCTTCACGCAGCTGCCAAACACGCGTCAATCAAGTGAGGGGCATATTAATGCTCTAATCACAGGTTTTTATGGATTCGTTGCCGAAAATTGTCGCAACTATGAAAGCGCAGAAACCCCAGAGCAACTTGAGCAGTTTTCTGCTGATACAAAAACTGCGCTTGATAGCTTCCTCATCGCCTTTTTTAAAGCTGCCCCAAATAAGCACTAGTATTTGTCTATATATCGCTCTAAATTATAGGCCATATTAGAAATAAAAATAGTAGATGAATATAATGCAAGTCTTTACAGATCACTTAACCCTCCCCGATGAAGCCAAAGGCTGCACGGTTGTTATTGGTAATTTTGATGGTGTCCATATGGGACATCGTATGCTGATTGAACTTGCTCGCAAGAAATCAAAAGAATCTGAAAGCAAATTACTCATCCTGACTTTTAATCCGCATCCGCGACGTTATTTCATGCCTGAGGCCGCACCTTTTTTAATTACCCCCGGCGCGCAGCATTCTGAATATTTAAGCAAAACGAAAGCTGACTTCACACTATACTTAAATTTCAATCAAGCGCTCGCGCATTTAACTGCAGAACAATTCATGGCTCAGATATTGAAAGATGCTTTGCAGGCCAAACAAATTATCATTGGCGATGATTTCTGTTTTGGACAAGGACGCAAAGGCAATGCTGAAACGCTTCGCGCGGCAGGTTTCCATGTTACAGCGTTAAGCAAAATGGCCGATAGTTCAGGGCGCTGCATTTCATCAAGCCGAATCCGTGACGCGATATCAGGGGGCGATATGCGCAAAGCTGAACAAATCATGGGCGCGCCTTTTGAAATACGCGGCACAGTTATTCATGGCGATAAGCGTGGACGTGAACTGGGTTACCCAACCGCCAATATACGTATGGGCGAATATATTCACCCGGCTTATGGTGTATACGCCTGCAGCGTTAAATTACCGGGCGAGGATCACTGGCGCGGCGCGGCGACCAATATTGGTATACGTCCAATGTTTGAAAGCCCTGAGGCCCTTATAGAGGCCTTTATACTCGATTATGACGGCGATCTCTATGGGCAAGAAGTGCGTTTGCGCCCCTTGCGTAAAATTCGCGATGAAAAGAAATTCGAATCCCTCGATCAACTAATCGATCAAATAACCCAAGACTGCGCAAAAGTGCGCGAAATCGTCGAAAGCAGAACAGCGTGAATACAGATAGTCTAGATTTATTCTTTACACTTATCATACAAATAATTCCCTTACTCTGCTTAATTGGTGTCGGGTTTTATGCTGGGCGAAAGCTTGATATGAATATGCATTCTATGGGGATGCTCTCTATTTATATACTCTCCCCTTTTGTGATTGCGATATCCCTAATGCAGGTTGATTTGCAGCCAAGCTATATTGCTGTTCCCATTTTCTTTTTCTTTATCGTCTCCGGCTTGTCTTTACTGGCCAGTAAGCTTGGCCGAAAAGTCTTGGAAAAACCCTATCAGCCACTTATGCCACTTTTAGGCGGGACGGCGAATACGGGTTATTTTGGCATTCCCATCGTTACCACCTTACTTGGCCCCGCGGCTATTGGGATTTATATGCTGTTTAATATGGCTTTATTAATAACCGAAGTGACGAGTTCGTATTATTTATCAGCGCGCGGGCATATGACGATCAAAGATAGCTTAAAGCGCGTGGTCAAACTGCCGCCGCTTTACGGCGTTATTATTGGCGTCACCTTAAACGTTATTCACGCTCCGCTTCCCGCTATTGTCCATACGTATTGGACGCATGCGACGGGCGCCTATATTATAATTGGCATGATGCTTATTGGTGTCGGCCTGTCTAAACTGCCCAGTTTGCATATCAATCTTAAATTCACAGGTCTTATATTCTTACATAAATTCATTATCTGGCCTGCTGTGTTTATTGCATTACTTTGTATTGATAAAAGCTATACACACTGGTTGAATGATGATGCGTATTTAATGTTATTTCTCATTTCTATATGTCCCCTGCCCGCCAATGCCGTGGCCTATGCCGTACAGCTTAAGCTGCCGGCTGAAGAAGCCGCCGCCGCTATACTCGCCTCAACATTATTAGCACTGCTTTATGTCCCTGCCGCCCTTACTCTGTATTTTTTGTATTTTTAGACACAAAATACTTTGACATAAGCGGCCAGCTATGGTCTAACCCCTATATACATAAATAATGAATTATAGAGGCCGAAATGAAATTTGATTTCTGGAATGCACAGCAAGATATTGATTTAAAAGTGACGCAGCTGAGTACCAACACTACATCATTTAACCTACCGCGCAATATTTCTGTGCTTGAAAAAGGTATAGTTACCGCCGCTGAAAATAACAGCGATTTTCTATTCACCGATGAAATGAATTTGATGGGTTATGATTCTGGCGATGATTTCCAGCATAGCGATAATGAACAAACGCTCGAGCGCCTCAACCACCTTGCCAAGCGCGCCTATGCGCTAAACCCGAGCCTTATTGTCACCGTTGGCCATCCTTGGCGCGCTAATCTAGACAGCTTCGGTCTAACCTTGCCTGAACTAGCCAAAATGTTTAAAGACCCCGTACAAATGTATAAAGACCCCATCGTCAATCGCCACGGCTTACCGTTTAATGTCATGAGCACACTTGGCGAAGGGCGCGTTTTGGCTATGTCTGCCAAGACCCATCTCTTTAATGATGAGCGTGGCTATGAAAAGCGCTTCTTCCAAGAATGGTCTACAAACTCACCCGTCATCCAAGCGCTAAATGGTGTCTTCGGTACTGTGCCGCTTTCCCTGACAAATGATGGCCAGAATATAATACCCTTTGGTCAGCCGATTATTCACGTTCAGGATGAAGACCGTGAGAGTGCTTATAACTTTGGTCAGCTTATCTGCGAAATGAAATGGGTTGGCTCACAATTTGATCCAATGCTTGAAGATGATGAGCTGTATAAAGGCTATAACCCACTGCCCGCATATGCACGCTATTTAGGGAGCAAAGACGGCCTTGTTATGGCGATTGCCAATGCAAGCCCACCACAGCGCGAAAAAATATTAAAGCACGCTCATTTAGCGCGTCTGGCCTCACAATTTTCTGATGTTGTTTATGACACAGATGGTTTAGGCACAAGCGGATCAACCTTTGCGCAAATGGGCCATCGCCTCGTCGCGCAAGACAACCGCATCATGCATAGTGGTTCACGCCTTGATTTCCTTGATAGCGCGCATTCAACCAGCATAACAAAAATTCAAGCCGCGCCGAAAAACACCGCGGCAAAAGCGCATGTTGTTCTACAAAGACGTTTCAAAGATCACTTCAATGAAGCCGGCCAAAAAGACAGCTTGTTTTTAGGCTTCGAGCCCAGCAACCAAGATAATTCATGGGATAAAGCCAATTTCAAAGGCCGCTTTGAAGAAGAAGAATTACGTATGTTCGCCCTTTGGACCTATGATTACATAGCTAAAACCAAGCAAAATGGCGTTGTCCAAGCGTTGAGTGGCGGTAAAGATTCAGCCTTTAACTTAACAATTGCTGTCCTCGCTATGCGCATTGCTATTAAGCAAAAAGGCCTAAAGGCCGTAATGAATGATTTTGCGCATTTACCTTATGCTGATGAGATTTTAACAATCGCCGAAGAAAGCGATAGCGAAGCGGCTACAAAAGAGCTTATCAAACGTTTTGCCACGGGCGTTACCATGCCGACAGGCAATAACAATGCCCAAAGCATTCAAGACGCAAAAGAACTCGCTGATGGCCTTGGCGTCGCTTTCCACGAACATAACGTTCAAGACCTTGTTGATTATTACGCCATGCTTTATGCCGTAAAAGACACCACCAAATTAAACGGCAAAAAGAAGCATCTTTTACAAAAAGAAATCTCTGCTTACTTAAACCAAGGTAAAGATAGCGTCAGCGAAGAAAAGCTCGCTAAACAAGCCGCGGCTATTAAGAAAAAATATCCGATGGTTGAAAAACTGATCACAGCGGCTAATGATGCAGATAGCGTTGCTTACGAAAACATCCAAGCGCGCGCGCGTCAGGTCTTCATTATGATGTATGCGAATACAGAATTTAAAATGGCCTTGGCGAACCCTAATTTAGATGAAGCCTTAAATGCTTATGCCACTTTTGGCGGCGATCTTCATAGTGGTACGGTCAATATTAATGCGGGTGAATATAAGCATGATCAAATCAAGCTTATGCAGCATCTTGCTGAAAACGGCCTGCATAATGTACATGCTCCGATGAGCTTCCTAAACTCGACACTGGCCAGCGTTCCAACCGCAGGCTTATTGCCGCTCGGTAAAAAAGGTGAGCAATTACAGACCGATGAGAAAGCTATGGAAGCGAGCTCATTGCAAATTAAAATATTTAACGGGCTGATGCTCAAGGATAAAATAGGCACAAATGGTGGCGAGCGCCGCTTAAATGTCGAAGAAGTCTTTTTAGCTGCGGGCGCGCATGAACAATTTGCAGCGCTTGATGATAACCAGCTTTACAGCACATTGCGTATGCGTTACGCGAAATGGAATGGCGGCCCTGCTCAGCCAAAAGTCCATGCCAGCCCGATTGCTCCGACTACAGGCAATAACGTTGATAAACAATGTTCGCTTAAAACACCGAATATCAGTGCGGCTAATCGTGATGAGCTTACATTACTGGGCGTTAAGCTTCTTATGAAGTTTGCAAAAGAAGATAATGCCTTCTGGCATAATGATCGCGCTGTGTTTAAGCAGCTGGAATTTAACGCATTATATAATGAAGACTTTATTGGCGCTTTTGAAAAATCCATTTCAAACCATGAAGGCCTACGCTTCGATGTGAAATCATTATATAACGCCCTTAAAGATAATGGGCCACATCAATATTTCAAAGATGTATTGCGCGTCAAACCCAATGAAGGGCTTCAGTTGAACACGACCCTCAATTCAATTACGCCGCGCATGAACTAAGCGCCGCCTGTCACGGCACGTAATAACGCAATAAACACAATATTTAATTTACGCCGATTCTTTATGCTTTAAGGGATCGGCGTAAAATTTAAGGCCGCGCCGTTAATGCAATAACGCAAGCCTGTTGGCTCTGGTCCATCTTTAAACACATGACCTAAATGACCGCCGCAGCGCGCACAATGCACTTCTGTGCGTGGGTAACCAATTTTGAAATCTGTTTTACTCTCGACCATATTACCCGCTGCGGGTTGGTAGAAGGAAGGCCAGCCCGTGCCGCTATCAAATTTATGATCTGATGCAAAGACCTCTTGCCCGCAAGCCGCGCAGCGATATAGGCCATGGCGGCTTTCTTTCAGCAAAGGTGATGTATAAGCGCGCTCCGTGCCTTGTTGGCGCAATACGCGATAAGCTTGCTTATCCAGAACGCTGCGCCATTCTTTATCAGGTTTCTGTATTTCATAGTCCTTAGAACCTGCATTTGCGTTAGTAACGACCGCCGCACCAAGGGCCATAGATAGACAAGCGATAATAAGCGTTATAATCCGCATAGCCATTTTCCTTATCTTTATTAAAAGCTCTGTTCTTTATATAATCCGTTTATTTCACTAAAAAAGTTACATTTTTCTTGATATTACTTGATATTATACCGTCTCACTGGCATAACAAATCTATGGATTACGCATTTAAACGCATCGCCATTATTCGAATTATGAACCCGGCTTCTTGATATAGTTAGAGCCGGGCAAAATCCTTGATATAAGAATTCGATTTAAACCTTCAAATATAGAGTTACAAAGTTATGAGCGAAGAAAATACGGGCAAAACCGCCGATTTTTATAAAGAAACTGTGTTTTTACCAACTACAGATTTCGCGATGCGTGCAGGGCTTGCACAAAAAGAACCTGAAATCCTGAAAAAATGGGATGAGGAAGATATTTATGCCCGCCTGCGTCAAAAATCCAAAGGTAAAGAAAAATTCATTCTCCATGATGGCCCGCCTTATGCGAATGGTCACCTGCATATGGGGCACGCCCTGAATAAAGTCCTTAAAGACGTTGTTGTGCGTAGCTGGCAAATGATGGGCTATGATGCCCCTTACGTCCCTGGTTGGGATTGCCATGGCCTGCCCATTGAATGGAAAGTTGAAGAGCAATATCGCGAAGCCGGTAAAGACAAAGACGATGTCGATCCTATTGCCTTTCGCGATGAATGCCGTAAATTCGCCCGCAAATGGGTCGATATCCAAAGCAAAGAATTTAGCCGTCTTGGCGTTAATGGGGATTGGGACAATCCATATCTAACCATGAACCTAAAATCAGAAGCACGCATTGTTGATGAAATTCACAAATTCTTGCTGAATGGTAATTTATATAAAGGCTCTAAGCCAGTCATGTGGTCGGTTGTTGAAAAAACCGCTTTGGCCGAAGCAGAAGTTGAATATAAAGAACATAAATCGATCACCGTTTGGGTTCGTTTCCCTGTTGTTAAAACAGAACAAAGCGCCATTAAAGGGGCTGATGTTGTTATCTGGACAACGACGCCTTGGACATTGCCGTCTAACCGCGCCATTTGCTTCCATGATGATATTGAATATGCCGTTTATGAAGTGAACGCCGTCAAAAATGACTCGCGTGCAAAAATTGGTGACCGCTTAGTTGTCGCGCCGAGTCTTGCCGAAGACGTGAAAGAAAAAGCGGGCATTGAAGAATGGAGCGCTGTTTCTCATTTCAAAGGTAGCACGCTTAATGGCACTATTTGTGCACATCCACTCGCAGGCCAAGGGTACGAGTATGAAATACCGATGCTGTCTGGTGATCACGTCACGGATGAAGCGGGTACGGGCTTTGTCCATACCGCACCAAGCCACGGCGCAGACGATTTTGAAGTCGGCTTGAAACATGGTTTAGAGATCACTGATAACGTCACCGATGATGGTCACTTCCGTGGCCATGTACCGCTTTTCTCTGGCCTTGTCATTTATGATGAAAAAGGAAAAATGGGCGATGGTAATTTCGCCGTTATCAAAGCAATTAATGAATGCGGCAAGCTTCTGGCTAAAGGCTCCGTGCGTCACGAATACCCACATAGCTGGCGTTCAAAAGCACCGTTGATTTTCCGCACAACGCCACAATGGTTTATTGCCATGGATGGTGAAGGTAAAATTCGCGAAAAAGCGCTTGGCGCAATCAAAGACACAAAATGGCTGCCAGCTGCGGGACAAAACCGCATCACGGCGATGATTGAACAACGCCCTGATTGGTGTATTTCACGTCAACGTGCTTGGGGCGTGCCGATTGCTATTTTTGTTGCCAAAGAAAATGGCGTGCCATTGCGTGATGCCGATGTCTGTAAACGTATTTATGCCGCCTTCTTAGAAGATGGCGCGGATGCATGGTATAAGCGCGATGCACAAGAATTCCTTGGCGATAAATATGATAAAGCTGATTACGATCAAATATTTGACATTGTTGATGTTTGGTTTGAATCAGGCTGTACTCACGCCTTTGTTTTAGAAGATCGCGAAGAGCTGCAAAGCCCTGCGGATTTATATCTTGAAGGCTCAGATCAGCATCGCGGCTGGTTCCATTCTTCATTGCTTGAATCCGTTGGATCACGCGGCGTAGCGCCTTATAAAACCGTCTTAACACATGGTTTTGTGCTTGATGAGAAAGGCTATAAAATGTCTAAATCTGACGGCAATATTGTTGCGCCTGAAGATATCATCAAACAATCCGGCGCTGATATTCTACGCCTCTGGGCGCTGACATCAGATTACGGCGAAGATGTCCGTATCGGTAAGGATGCAATCAAATCAACGAGCGATATTTACCGCCGCATTCGTAACACTTTCCGCTTCACTTTAGGGGCGCTCGATGGCTTTGACGACGAAGAACGCGTTGATCTAAACGATGTCGCCGCCTTGCCTGAGCTTGAACAGCTTATGCTGCATAAGATCTATGCAATGGGTCAAGAAATCAGCACAGATATTAAAAATTATGACTTTGGTAAACTTGCCCATAAGCTTCATAATTTCTGTGCAAGCGAACTTTCGGCATTTTATTTTGATATCCGTAAAGATCGCCTTTATTGCGACCGTCCTGATATGTTTGAACGCCGCGCTTGCCGTAGCGTGATTGCTGAAATTTTTGAATGTCTAACCACATGGTTCGCCCCAATGCTTTGCTTCACTTGTGAAGATGTCTGGGCACACCGTCCTGCTGGCATTTGCCCAGATGACACCAGCATTCATTTACGTGAATTTAAAGCATTACCTTCTGCGTGGCGCAACGATGATTTATCGGTTAAATGGGATACGGTTAAAACCATACGCCGCGTTGTCTTTGGCGCTTTAGAGCCTAAACGTGCGGATAAAACAATCGGATCATCACTAGAAGCGCACCCACAGCTTCACTTGAGTGCGGGTCTAGCCAAGCTCGTCACGGGCATTGATTTAGCGGAAATATGCATCACTTCTCAAATTTCAGTCATAACATCTGATATTATTCCTGAAGATGCTTTCGCCCTTAATGACGCGGTTGATATTGGCGTGGTTTTTGCCAAAGCCGAAGGACAAAAATGTCTGCGTTGTTGGAAAATCCTGACTGATGTCGGGACAGATTCTGACTATCCAGAGCTGTCAGCCCGAGATGCTGATGCAGTAAGATGGTATGAAGCGCAAAAACAGCGCGCAGCCTAATTATTCTGGCTATGCTTAGAGTATAAATTCAAAAAAGGCCGCTATATAATGAGCGGCCTTTTTATGATTGCATTCACCCGCCATAGGAGGCTATAAGCTGAGGCTTTGCATAGCCTTCGGACAGGTCAGATAGCGCAGCCCCGCATCAGGCATTTTATAATAACCAACCAGTTCATCATAAAAACCCGTATTAGCGGTTTCTAAATCGGTAATGATTTGACCATCACAATCCAGATTTGTAATCTCACCGCCCATGCCAGCCTGATGGCTCCATGTTCCGTCTTTGTGATATTTATAAACATGGCCGCAATGATATTCTTTGATCATCACCGCTATAATTTGTCCCTCACATGCGGAAAAATTTCTCTTACGAATTTCAACAAGCCCATCAGCCTCCATAAGCTCATGGATTTTTTCTGCATACATCATTGTGTGGTAAAGTATCGGATTAGGGTTAGATAAATGGCCAATTACCGCCATACCTGCATCAGGAATACCTAAAGCATAGGAAAGGCAATTGGTTTGTTCTGATAAATTTAGGGGTGTTTGATATAATGCAGAAGCCTGAGCAAAGTTCTTTGCACAGCTGTTATAGACGGTCTTTATCGCGCTATCACTCATATCTAAAACTGCTGTCATTTAAGGCGCATTCCCTATTCAGAGCCTATACTTCTAATTTTTTATTCGCTTGGTTTTTTAGCTCAGCATTCGCAATCACCAAACTTTCTGCAGACCAATTTTTCTTTTCTGTAATGGCGACGCCTTCACTTGGCAGCGCGAAATAGCCTACAAATTCTTTATATTTACCGCGCCATGCATTTTGCGGGTTCACAATAAGCATGCCTCTATTATCCTCATTTGAAACCTCGCCACCTTTACCGCGTTGATGGCTCCAGAAATTATCTTTATGGCGCAGGTAAAAATGGTAATCGTTTTGGTACGCGATAAAGCACGCAATAATGGGGCGATCGCCATACTCATCCAGCTCAGTTTCCCGCACAGGCTCTAAACCATCCTTCATTAAGGCATTAAAAATATAGCTTGGCGTTATATTTTTAAGAGCAAAGCCCATGCGTGCCGAGTCCTTTAGAGTCCCCGGTACACCGAAACCAAATTCAGCAATCCCTAAAGCGTAGCTATAGCAGTTACTTTGTAATTTTAACTGCGGGTTAGATCTATAATCCGCGCTCGCCTCAGCGAAATCTGCAGCCAATGTCGTCTTTTTCTTGATAAGCTCTACCATGATGATATTTCCTGCCCATTTAGGCCATTATTTATAATTTATTGCAGGCCCATTTTTTTAATTCTGCACAAGGATGTGATATTTTTTCTTCAAACCAATTCAGCTTTCGGGCAATGGTTAGCCCTTCACTAGGCGGCGCAAAATAGCCTACAAACTCAGTATATTTTCCACGCTCGGCATGCCGTGGGTCCAAAATAACGTCACCATTATTATCATAGTCTTTTACCGCACCTTTGCGGCCACCTTGATGGCTCCAAGAACCGTCTTTATGGCGACGATAAAAGTGATAGCCTTTTGCCTGTGCTATAAAACAGGCGATAAGGGGGCGCTCAGCATAATTGCTAATATCTGACGTTCTTACAGGCTCTAGGCCATCTTGTATCAGAGCTCTTGAAAGCGAATCGCTGTTTATATCTTTTTTAGAAAATCGTCGACGGGCAGCATCTTTTAAATGGCCTGGCTGGACAAAGCCCTGTTCGGGAATCCCCAGAGCATAGGCGTAATCATTACTCTCCAACTTTAATTCAGGCTTCGCAATATAGTCCGCGCTCGCCTCAGAAAAATTTTCAGCTATTTTTATTTTTTTTATCTTCAGCTCAATCATAGGGCCACCCTCCTTTTAATTGTCCATTTTTTTAGCACAAGATCGCAATTATGTCAATTGATATTGTTGCTCATTAAGCGCTATGAGCCTAATATTAAACTCTGATTTTTTATCCGATTCGTTATTAAAGGCAATGATCATGACCACACCAACACCCTCAAAACTCAATCTCCCTCAGCGCATGCGCCGCAACCGCGCTGATGCGTGGACGCGTAATTTAGTGCGCGAAAATAAGCTTAGCGCCCATGACCTTATTTGGCCGTTATTTGTAATTGATGGCAACGGTGAAGACGAGGCGATTGCATCTATGCCGGGCGTAACGCGCAGTTCAATTGCCAATACAATAGACAAGGCTAAAACAGCGCGTGATTTAGGCATTCCTGCATTGGCGCTGTTCCCCGTTCTTGATCAATCCTTAAAAACCACCGATGGACGCGAAGCGGCTAACCCCGATAATCTAATCTGCCGTGCTATTGCGGAAATAAAAGCCGCCGTGCCTGATATTGGCCTTATCGCTGATGTGGCGCTTGATCCATTCACGAGCCATGGCCATGACGGGCTTATAGACGCGCAGAGCGGCTATGTACTTAATGATGAGACCGTTGATGTACTTTGCCGCCAAGCGCTTGTACAGGCGCAAGCTGGCGTCGATATTATTGCCCCATCCGACATGATGGATGGTCGCGTGCGCGCAATACGCAGCGCATTGGATGATCATAACCTCCCCCTTACGCGCATCATGGCGTATTCAGCGAAATATGCATCTGCTTTTTATGGCCCCTTCCGTGACGCGGTACAAAGTAGCGGCCTGTTAAAAAGCGATAAAAAAACCTATCAGATGGACCCAGCGAACAGTAATGAAGCCTTGCGTGAAGTCGCTCTCGATTTGGAAGAAGGCGCCGATATGGTGATGGTTAAACCTGGCCTACCTTATTTAGACATTGTTCGCCGTGTTAAAGATGAATTTTCTGTGCCGACCTTTGCTTATCATGTCAGCGGTGAATACGCGATGGTCAAAGCAGCGAGCGCCAATGGCTGGCTTGATGAAGAGGCAATTTTCATGGAAATGCTTTTAAGCTTTAAACGCGCAGGTGCTGACGGCATACTCACTTATGCGGCGCTTGATATAGCTAAGAAGCTCGACGCATAAAGTTTTAAACTTAAAACTGGCGCAGCGCTCCATTATAAGGATTAAGCTCCATCACACGGTGGTTATTCGTATCGACAATAATTAAGCCGCCATCGGGCTTAAGTAAAACATCATTAGGTTCATGATATTGAATTTTATCTGTCGTGAGCGCCCCCGTGCCGAAACGCTCTGGCGTACCTGATATTGTTTGTAAATATCCTGATTGCACATCATAAATACGGATCACATGATTATAGCTATCCGCTATAAACAGGCGGTTGTTATCAGAATCAGCCTCAAGCCCTAAAGGATGCTGCAATAATGCATTGGCCTTTGTCCCATCACGATAGCCAAAATCAAATAAGCCATGGCCGAGCAATGTTTCAACCACCCCATTTTTATCCATGCGGCGTAGCGAACTGGTTTCCGAATCAAGAAAATACAGATACGCGCCCATAACAGCCAAAGCAGAGGGCTGCGACAAACTGTTATCAGGATAGCGGCCATCATCTATGCTCTCTGTACCATTCCCTGCAAAGGCACTAATTTTTTTATCTTTAATCTCATATCGGAGCAATTGATGCGAACCGGCATTGGCAATAATTAGATCACCGTCAAACAAGGCCAAATCCCAAGGCGAGGCCAAGGCGGTTTTATTGGCTTTACGCCGCTGAGCATTAATAATTGCGCCGCGTCTTTGCGTGCCTGAAAGCACGTTTACTTTTTTGCGCTTTAAATCTATAGATTTAAGTTGGTGATTACCTGTATCAGCCACGTAAATTAAATTCGTTTTATCATCATAAGCCATGCCTTGCGGCGCATTAAACCCAGTATAATTGTGTAAAACCTGCCCCTGCGCATTCAAAATAGAGATTTGATTATGCCCTGAATCCGCGAGCGCATAGCCAATGCCCTTTAAGGCAATAATTTTAGAAGGGTAATAAAAGGCGCTATTATCGGCAATTTTCTGTGTTTTCTTAATCGGTAAAGCTGCGGTGTTATATTCAGGATTAACTTTAGCTAAGGCACGGTCTAAGGCCGCGCTAATATCTTCATAAGGCGCTTCGCCAAAATAACGCCAGATTTCTTGGCCTTGTGTATCAAGCAAAATTTGCGTTGGCCAGCCCTTCACATCATAGTTTTTCCAAACCGAAAAATCGTCATCATTATAAACCGCGTGATTAATCTGGTAACGGCCAATGGCCCGTAAAATAGGCTCTGCTGTTTTTTCATTGCCAAATTTACCGCTATGCACACCAATAATTGAAGCTTTATCGCCATAATTTTTGTGGATCTCATTAAGCGTTGGTAAAGCTTGGATACAGTTAATACAGCAAAAGGTCCAAAAATCGAGTAAAACAAGGCGATCATTCAACTCCCCTGCGGCCAAAGGGCGCTGCAAATTAATCCATCTATCGGCATCACCATCCATAAGAACAGAAGGAAAACCTGTTGCTGTTTGCGCAGCTTGCTCTTCGGCGCGGGCAAGCGCCCCAAAGCCAAACATCAGTGCAATACAGAGTATCGCTAAATTTATAATTTTGCCTATAATCATCTATCCGTCCATTTTCTATATAGAGTATTCGCGCCTACGCGGGGAAAAGATACTTATTATTTTCAATGTGCCAGAACATTCATGATATGATTTATCATGATTATTGACAATGGAGCACCGCTTACAATGCCACAAGCCTATGACAACACACGCTTTAAAAGTGATTCAAAAAAACGCCTCGCCGAGATTATCTTGACCGGCGCCACCGAAGAGCGCTGGATAAAAGAAACGCCGATCTTCGCAAAGAAAATCATCGAGCAACTCAAAATAGACCAAAATAGTACCATATTAGATTTCGGCGTAGGTATAGGACGCTTGGCTAAAGCTATATTAGAGCAAACGAACTGCACGATTATTGGCGTGGATATATCACAAGATATGCTGCGCGAATCGATTGAATATGTATCTCACCCGAATTACATCCCGATGCGCCTAGAGGCTTTCGCCAAAATGCGCAAGGCTGATAAAATACAGATTGATGCCGCTTACACTGTATGGGTTTTACAGCATTGCCTTGATTTTGATGGTGTTTACAATCTCATTTTAAATGCCCTGCCTGATAAAGGCGCATTTTTCATTGCCAATACTATGCGCCGCTGGATTCCCATTGAGGGCGCTAAGCATTGGGGGAATGACGGCCTTGATATACGGGCAAGAATAGTTAATGATTTTAAGATCAAACAGGATCTAACCGCCGAGATATTGGGCTATTTACCTGAAGGCTATGATGGGCAATTCTTCTGTCACGGCCTCAAGAAAAATTAGTAAAATACCGCTCAGTCACTATTCTTATTACAGTTTTATTACAAAGAGCTAAGCTCATAAAAAAAACGCGCAAAATATATTTGCGCGTTTTTTATTATATGTATTAAACGTGCTGCTTAGCTTGCAACCGCTTCGCTTGAATCATCACCGTTTATGACCGCTTCTTCAGCTTTAGCTGCATCATTAGCGGCGGCTTCTTCTTGTGCAAGTGCAGCAGCTTGTTGCTGTGCGGCGATGGCGACCAAGTCACGATCATGCGCTACACGGCGAATGTCGTTCACATAGGAGCCTGTACCTGCAGGAATAAGACGACCAACGATTACGTTTTCTTTCAGGCCACGTAATGTGTCCATTTTACCCTGTGTCGCCGCTTCCGTAAGAACACGTGTTGTTTCTTGGAAAGACGCTGCAGAGATAAACGATTTCGTTTGCAATGAAGCTTTAGTAATACCTTGAAGGACAGGCTTACCAATAGCTGGAAGCTTGCCGTCATCAATGTATTTCTGGTTAGCCGCTTCAAATTCTTCACGGTCAATAGTTTCACCGACAAGATATGTTGTGTCGCCCGTTTTAAGAACTTCAACTTTTTGCAACATTTGGCGAACAATCACCTCAATATGCTTATCGTTGATTTTCACACCCTGTAGACGGTAAACGTCTTGAATTTCAGTCACAAGGTAAGCAGCAAGTGCTTCAACACCAAGAACATCCAAAATATCGTGCGGTACTAATGCACCATCCAATAATGGGTCACCGACCCGTACGAAGTCACCCTCGTGAACGGCCAAGTGACGACCTTTTGGTGTTAGATATTCGCGGCTCTCTTGCTCTTTATCAAGTGGGTTAACGATAATACGACGCTTAGACTTATAATCTTTACCAAATTCGACAGTACCGTCGATTTCAGAGATAACAGCAAAGTCTTTCGGACGACGCGCTTCGAACAATTCAGCCACACGTGGCAGACCACCGGTAATATCACGTGTTTTCGAAGTCGCACGTGGAATACGCGCAATAATGTCGCCCGCTTGCGCTTCGATGCCGTTTTCAACATTCAAAATAGCATCAACAGACATGTAGTAATTCGCTGGAAGACCGTTAGCCAAAGTAATCACTTCACCTTTTTCATCAACCAAAGAAATACGCGGTTTTAAATCGCCGCCTTTAGGCTGTGAGCGCCAATCAACAACTCTCTTAGAAGAGATACCTGTTGCTTCATCGATTTCATCAACTAAAGACACGCCTTCAACCAAATCGAAATATGTCGCAACACCACCTTTTTCAGTGATAATTGGAACAGTATAAGGGTCCCATTCTGCGATTTTATCGCCGGCTTTAATTTTCGCGCCTTGTTCAACAAGACAGCGCGCGCCGTATGGTACACGGTGAACAACTTTGTCTTTACCTTTTTTATCAACCAAGGCCACTTCCATGTTACGACCCATAACGATGTTAACACCATCTGAGTTCTTAACAGTGTTTTCTTGACGGATATCGATTTTCGCTTCCATGGTGGCTTCGAAAGATGATTTCTCAGCACCTTTCTGCGCGGCACCACCAATGTGGAATGTACGCATAGTAAGCTGCGTACCAGGCTCACCAATAGACTGAGCAGCCATAACGCCAACCGCTTCGCCCATATTAACATCCGTACCACGTGCAAGGTCACGACCATAACAAGCCGCACAAACACCATCGCGTGTTTGACATGTCAATGCAGAGCGAACAAGAAGTTCATCAATGCCTGAGCTATCGATAAGTTCTGACATTTCTTCGTCAATTATTTTGCCTGCTTTAATAAGGATTTTGCCCGTTTGTGGGTTAATCACATTAAAGGCAGCTGTACGACCAAGAATACGTTCAGCCAGAGAAACAACTTCATCGGCGCCGTTCATAACTGCGCGTAATGTAATGCCTTCTTCTGTTTTACAATCACGCTCAACAATAACCGCATCCTGTGCAACATCAACCAAACGACGTGTAAGATAACCAGAGTTCGCTGTTTTAAGCGCGGTATCCGCAAGACCTTTACGAGCCCCGTGAGTCGAGTTGAAGTATTCAAGAACGGTTAGGCCCTCTTTAAAGTTAGAGATAATTGGGTTTTCGATGATTTCACCAGAAGGCTTAGCCATCAAACCACGCATACCAGCCAATTGGCGGATCTGAGCGGCAGAACCACGAGCACCTGAGTGCGCCATCATATAAACCGCGTTGATTTTATCGCCATCGATTTTTGAAATTTCTTTCATCATCGCATCAGCAACTTCATCAGTACAACGTGACCAGATATCAATAACTTTGTTGTATTTCTCACCCTTAGTGATCAATCCATCTTGATATTGCTGTTCGTATTCAGTCACTTTTGATTGTGCATCAGCGACCAAAGGCTTCTTCGCTTCTGGAATAACCATATCGTCTTTACCAATAGATACGCCAGAGGTACAAGCGTGACGGAAACCAAGTTTCATCATACGATCACAGAAAATAACCGCTTCTTTCTGACCGCAGTGACGATACACAAGGTCAATAAGGTTGGTGAGTTCTTTTTTCGTAAGAAGTTGGTTCACATTGCTAAACGGAATATTGATATTACGTGGCAATAATTCAGATACAAGCAAACGACCCGGTGTAGATTCTACAATGTGGAATACTTTCTTGCCTGTTTCGTCGATATCTTGGTAGCGACATTTTACTTTAGCGTGCAAGTTTACAACGCCCGCTGTTAAAGCGTGCTGAATTTCGCCAACGCCGCGGAAAATCATGCCTTCGCCCGGTTGCTTGTCCATTGCAAGTGTTAAGTAATATAGACCCAATACGATATCCTGTGATGGCACAATAATCGGCTTACCATTTGCAGGAGAAAGAATGTTGTTTGTTGACATCATCAAGCAGCGTGCTTCAAGTTGCGCTTCGATAGAAAGCGGAACGTGAACAGCCATTTGGTCACCATCGAAATCGGCGTTAAACGCTGTACAAACAAGTGGATGAAGCTGGATAGCTTTACCTTCGATCAATACAGGTTCAAAAGCCTGAATACCAAGTCTGTGCAATGTTGGCGCACGGTTAAGCATTACAGGGTGTTCGCGGATAACTTCTTCAAGAATATCCCAAACTTCTGGACGCTCTTTTTCAACCATTTTCTTAGCGGCTTTAATGGTCGAAGCCATGCCGTATAATTCTAATTTATGGTAGATAAACGGTTTAAACAGCTCTAGTGCCATTTTCTTAGGCAGACCACATTGATGCAGTTTAAGTTCCGGCCCAACAACAATAACTGAACGACCTGAATAATCGACACGTTTACCAAGTAGGTTTTGACGGAAACGACCTTGCTTACCTTTAAGCATATCTGAGAGTGATTTCAATGGACGCTTGTTAGCGCCTGTAATCACACGGCCACGACGGCCATTATCAAATAACGCATCAACAGATTCTTGTAGCATACGCTTTTCGTTACGTACGATGATATCGGGCGCTCTAAGTTCGATCAAACGACGTAAACGGTTGTTACGGTTGATAACGCGGCGATAAAGATCGTTCAAATCAGATGTCGCAAAACGACCACCATCTAGTGGAACAAGTGGGCGAAGCTCTGGTGGAAGAACAGGAAGGTTATCCAAGATCATCCATTCAGGGCGCGTGCCTGATTCAATAAAGGCATCTAGAAGTTTCAAACGCTTAACAAGTTTCTTACGTTTAGCTTCAGAATTTGTATCGCGCAATTCTTCTTCTGTTTTTTCGCGTTCAATTTCAAGATCCATAGCAGACAGAATTTCTTGAAGCGCTTCAGCGCCAATACCGGCACGGAAGTTTTCTTCGCCATATTCGTCTTCCGCATCCATATATTCTTCTTCGCTGAGAAGCTGGAACGGTTTAAGAGCCGTCATACCAGGCTCAATAACAACGTAGTTTTCGAAATACAAAACACGCTCAAGCTCTTTCAATGTCATATTGATCATTAGGCCAATACGTGAAGGCAATGATTTTAAGAACCAAATATGTGCCACAGGCGCGGCCAAATCAATATGGCCCATGCGGTCACGACGTACTTTAGTCAATGTAACTTCAACGCCACATTTTTCGCAGATAATACCTTTGTATTTCATACGCTTATATTTGCCACAAAGACATTCGTAATCTTTGATTGGGCCAAATATACGTGCACAGAACAAGCCATCTTTTTCTGGCTTAAATGTACGGTAATTGATTGTTTCTGGTTTCTTCACTTCGCCATATGACCATGACATGATCTGTTCTGGTGATGCGATTGTAATACGTAAGCTATCAAAGCTTTGTGGGCCTGTAGGTTGACCAAAAAGATTCATTAGTTCGTTCATATGACTTCTACCTTTTAACTGCGATCTTCGCGATCTTAGTTTCGTTTTAAATTCTCATTAGAGGCGGCGCTTAACAATGTTTAAGCGCCCCCTGACACAATTTACTTTGGCTTATGATTTTGAAGCGCTTTGCTTCATATCAATATTCAGACCCAATGCTCTTAGCTCTTTGATAAGAACGTTGAACGATTCTGGAATACCGATTTCGAAGCTGTCTTCACCGCGTACAATGCTTTCATACACTTTAGAACGTCCGGCCACGTCATCAGACTTAACCGTTAGCATTTCTTGTAGTGTGTATGCAGCGCCATATGCTTGCAATGCCCAAACTTCCATCTCACCGAAGCGCTGTCCACCGAACTGTGCTTTACCGCCAAGAGGCTGTTGAGTAACAAGTGAATACGGACCGATTGAACGGGCGTGAATCTTATCATCAACCAAGTGATGAAGTTTCAACATGTACATATAACCAACGGTTACTGGACGATCGAATTTCTCACCAGTACGACCATCATAAAGATTAGTCTGACCTGAGCTATCCACGCCGGCTTTAATAAGCAAGTCAGTGATATCGCCTTCAGAAGCCCCATCAAATACAGGCGTTGCCATTGGCACACCACGATCAAGGTTTTTAGACATATCAACGATTTCTTTATCGTTTAATGTACTTACTCTGTTGTCGAATTCAGCATCGCCATAAACAAGTTTAAGCTTGTCTTTCAAAGTGACCATTTCATCTTTCTTCGGCGCTTTGATATCTTCGAAGTCTTTCAGAATTTCGCCAATCTGCCAGCCCATATTCGCTGTCGCCCACCCTAAGTGAGTTTCAAGAATCTGACCAACGTTCATACGCGAAGGAACACCCAATGGGTTAAGAACCAAATCAACTGGCGTACCGTCTTCCATGTAAGGCATGTCTTCTACCGAACAAATTCTAGAAACAACACCTTTGTTTCCGTGACGACCAGCCATTTTATCACCAGGCTGCATTTTACGTTTGATCGCAACGAAGACTTTAACCATCTTCATAACGCCCGGCAGTAATTCATCACCACGTTGTAGCTTGTCGATTTTGTTCTCGAAACGGGCTTTAAGATCATCAACAGCACCATCGAAAGTATTACCGATAGCTTCGATTTCGCTCATCGCTGCTTCGTCTTCGATTGTAAGCTGACGCCATAGGCCACGTCTCTCAGCTGAAGCAAGACCTGCCTCATCAATGATAACGCCTTTTTTCACGCCAGCACCTTTTGGAGCAGAAGCCACTTTTTGGCCAATGAGTAATTCTTGTAGACGGCCATAATAACCTTCTTCAACAATTTTACGCTCATCATCGCGGTCTTTAGCTAGTCTTTCAATTTCTTCTTTTTCAATTGAAAGCGCACGCTCATCTTTATCAACGCCGCGACGGTTAAATACGCGAACCTCAACGATTGTACCATTTGTACCTGGTGGGAGGCGTAGGGATGAATCTTTAACATCCGCCGCTTTTTCACCAAATATAGCACGAAGAAGTTTTTCTTCAGGCGTCATAGGGCTCTCGCCTTTTGGCGTTACTTTACCAACAAGAATGTCACCCGGTGCGACTTCAGCGCCGATGTGAACAATGCCCGCTTCATCCAAGTGACGTAAGGCTTCTTCACCAACGTTTGGAATATCACGTGTAATTTCTTCTTGGCCAAGCTTCGTATCACGCGCCATAACTTCAAATTCTTCAATGTGGATTGATGTAAACACATCATCACGCACGATTTTTTCTGAAATCAGGATCGAATCTTCGAAGTTGTAACCATTCCAAGGCATGAACGCGACCATAATATTACGGCCAAGCGCCAATTCACCAAGTTGTGTTGATGGGCCATCAGCAATAATGTCGCCGCCAGCAATTTTATCACCAACGCGAACAATTGGACGTTGATTAACACAAGTGTTTTGGTTTGAACGCTGGAATTTCATCAACTTATAGATATCAACAACAGGTTCATCAGCACGAAGCTGCTCAGTCGCACGAACAACAATACGGTTACCATCGACTTGGGTTACTTCGCCCGCACGACGTGCAGCAATAGCCGCGCCAGAGTCACGCGCAACAGTACGCTCCATACCTGTACCAACGAAAGGTGCATCCACTTTAAGCAATGGCACAGCCTGACGCATCATGTTCGAGCCCATCAAAGCACGGTTCGCATCATCATTTTCCAAGAAAGGAATAAGTGAAGCCGCAACGGAGATAACCTGTTTGGGAGAAACATCCATAAAGTGAATGTTTTCAGGTGGTGACATCAAGTTATCACCCGCTTCACGACACTGAACTAGTTTGTTTGTGAAGCTGCCTTTAGCATCCAAATCAGAGTTCGCTTGAGCGATTGTGTATTTAGCTTCTTCCATCGCTGACATGTAAACAACTTCATCGCTGACGTTGCCGTCTATAACGCGGCGGTAAGGGCTTTCAATAAAGCCATATTGGTTAACGCGCGCAAAAGTCGCAAGCGAGTTAATCAAACCAATATTCGGACCCTCTGGAGTTTCAATCGGGCAAATACGGCCGTAATGCGTTGGGTGAACATCACGAACTTCAAAACCTGCACGCTCACGTGTTAGACCGCCGGGGCCTAGCGCTGAAAGACGACGCTTATGTGTGATTTCAGAAAGTGGGTTCGTCTGATCCATAAACTGTGAAAGCTGTGATGAACCAAAGAATTCACGAACAGCCGCTTGAACTGGTTTAGAGTTAATCAAATCATGCGGCATGTATGTGTCGATTTCAACAGATGACATACGCTCACGAATTGCACGCTCCATACGAAGCAAACCAACGCGGATTTGGTTTTCCATTAATTCGCCAACAGAGCGAACACGACGGTTACCAAGGTTATCAATATCATCCACTTCGCCTTTGCCGTCTTTTAGACCAACAAGGTATTTAACGATAGCAAGGATATCGGCTTTTTCAAGAATACGGAATTCGTCTTCTGCATCAAGATCAAGACGTGCGTTCATTTTCACACGACCAACAGCAGACAAGTCATAACGCTCTGGGTCAAAGAAGAGTGAGTTTAACAAGGCTTCAGCTGATTCAACTGTCGGCGGCTCACCTGGGCGCATAACGCGGTAAATATCAACAAGCGCTTCTTCACGTGTATCACATTTATCAGCCATTAATGTATTACGCATATATGCGCCAACATTAAGGTGATCAATAGATAGAATAGGCAATGCTTTCATTTTTTCTTCGTGGAAACGTGCAATGTCGTCTTCAGTTAGCTCATGGCCAGCTTCAAAAACAACAGCGCCCGTGTCGCTATCAATAATATCTTTAGCCAAATATGTTGAAATAAGCGCGACATCTTCAACAAGATAATCTTTCAAGCCTTCTTCAACGAGTTTCTTCGCTTTACGTGGCGTGATTTTTGTATTGGCTTCAACAAGTACGTCACCTGTTTTCGCGTCAATCAAATCAAACGGCAATTTAGCGCCGCGCATACGTTCAGCATCAAACGGAATAGACCAGCCGCCTTTGACTGATTTATAAACATTATGCTCGTAGAATGTATCAAGTATTTCTTCGTTGCTCATGCCTTGAACCATTAATGGATCAACAGGCTCGTCATTAGCAAGGCACTCAGCGCGATATGCTTGTGTTTTTTTGCTGTCTAAAGCGCGCAAGAAAGTTGTTACAGGCAATTTACGACGACGGTCAATACGAACATTGACGATGTCTTTCGCATCAAATTCAAAATCTAACCAAGAGCCGCGATATGGGATAACGCGCGCTGAGAAGAGGAATTTACCAGAAGCGTGTGTTTTACCGCCATCATGGTCAAAGAACACACCCGGTGAACGGTGCATTTGAGATACGATAACACGGTGCGTGCCGTTAACGATAAACGTACCATTGCCAGTCATTAATGGCATATCAACCATATAGACGTCTTGTTCTTTAATATCGCGAATTGAGCGTAAGCCCGTTTCTTCGTCAACATCAAATACAGACAAACGCAATGTAACGCGCAAAGGCGCAGAATACGTCATGTCACGTTGGTTACATTCTTCAGTGTCATATTTAGGCGCTTCCAACTCATATTTCACAAAATCAATTTCTGCGCGGTTAGAGAAATCCTTAATCGGGAAAACGCTTGAAAGCACTTCTTGAAGGCCTTGCATGCTACGGTCATCAGAATGAATATCGCTCTGTAAAAACAGCTCGTATGAATCACGCTGAACATCGATCAAGTTTGGCATTTCCACGACTTCTTCGATATTGCCGAAAAAGCGACGTACGCGTTTTTTCTCTGCAAAGCTCACGCTATTCGCGACGTTGGATTGTTTGATTGTTTTCGCCATAATATTTTTCACCTTAATTTTCGATTTTGTTACGACCATTGTCTCCAATAATCACGACAACACAAAAACATGCATCAACCCCTTTCCCCTTAATCTGAGGTCGGTTAATGCATGATCTAAACTTCTTTTATTTCCCAGTTACAGGGCGTTTCAACATATGATACCTTCATGTCGGATCAATAAATGTGCGCCATGTATGCAACATGCATGCCAGATTGTCAAGCAAGATTCGTGAAAATGATTGATTTTTATAACGACTCGAAACTTATCCACAGAATACCGACAGGCGGACTAAATTATCACGTGATTTTCTGTGTGTAACTCGTTTTATACAGCCGGAACTTGCGACAAGCGCTTAATGGCTTCAGCCAATTGACTCGTCGTTTGCACCAATTTCAAATCCACAAATGGCCGCGCTGAGCTGCCGCTATTCGAGGCAGGAAACAGCAAAGGCTTGGTTGTTGTTATCTTTATAACATCGCCTTTAGAGAACTCATATCCAGCAAAACGGAAATCCGTAGTTAAGCCCGAAGCCGAAAGATCAAGCGTTACAGGCGCCAAATCACCAATTTGTACATCTGCCGCCCCCTTATTCTTTAGATCAAAAAACATACCAGCACGCAAACTCGTTAAAAGCCCAGATTCATTTACCCGCACTGAATAACTATACGCACCATCCGCCCCCCTTTGTGATGAGCGCAAGACTGGTGCCTTAACAAGACGAGCCTGCGTTTGCGTCACTTCACGCCCCTCAATTGACCAGCCGACCATTTCTTCTAGCAGATCTGCAGCCTTTTGGGGCCGAATAACCCCCGTGCCGCATAAATCCGTCATTTTTATATTGGCATTATTCCTGTACACAGGGGCAAGCTTGCCCGTTACCTCATCAATCAGACCTTCCGTTTGCGACGTAAGCATTAACGCCATAACAATATCATCATGAGTGACCCCCATTGGGAAGGCAGCGCTTCGCGCAAAAATATCTGCTAATTTCCGTTCCACGGCCGCCGCCGCAGGCGCAGCAAAGGATGTCCCCCGCAACTCAACATCATCGCGCTCCGTCAACACAGCACAAAAGGTCGGGCGTAGCTCACTATATTTAGCAACGGTATAGACAGGGGCAGAAAGCAGCCCCTCCTCCTGTGTTACAGCGCCAACCCTAACTATATTTTTGTTATGACTCGTATAGCGCGTATCTTGCATGCAAAAAGATCGGGCATCCACATCAATACAACTTTCCGCACGGTCATTCCCCGCAGCCAGATAATAAGCATAGCTATAATCCTTATCCAAGCTGGTGAAATCTATCGTCGGCTCATTGTCGACAGCCTGATAGAAGGCCGCGCTCGGCGCCGCGCCACTTTTTGGCACCATTCTTGTACTCTGCGAAACAATCACATAATCATGAGCGGCATACTCAAGCAGGCGTCCCAGACCGCCATAGCCTGCGTTAAGATTCATCTGCGCCGCTATTACACTCACTTCATCCCACGAAAAATACGAGTTTAACGTTTTTGAGACGCCATAAGCCACATAACCCGTATTATCAATATGACGCCTATAATTATCCGCATCACCTTCTTTTTCAGCCACAAGCTTTTCAACAACAAATAAAGTCGGGTCCAGATCATTATCAGCAATATATTCACCGCCATAAGAAATACTGCCATACCCCTTAAAGCTCGTGCGGTCATAAGGCGCGGAAGACACATCAACAACCGGCGCGCTAGCATCGTGCAAATAATCAGCATATAGATCATAATTCCAGCGCAGCGCCTCTGGATTATCCGCATAGACGCCCTCACGCTCGAGAAACATCATAAGCGCTGAGGACTCTCTATCTCGAGCGATATCAACAAGGGATATCTCATTTCCCCCCTCAAGGGTCTGGCCTATACGCGTTAAATCGACACCACCAAACTTCAGATCATACAAAAACGCCTCTAGCGTCACATCGTCATCACCCAAACGCGCCGCCTTACTAAGCAAACTCCATTGCAGATAATCGTCATTAGTCAAAAACTTCAGGTCAAAATCATCACGTTCATCTTCTAGATCTTTCAAATAACGATAAGCCGCCCAATCCTTAGAGGCAAAAAGCAGGGTTGAGAAATCTTCAGAATATATATTTTGAGAATCAATACTGGCGCCATTTTCAAGCGCGATATCAACGGCACCAAATTTCCCTTTTTCGGCAACGTCCAAAAGCGCTGTATTTTTGATTAATTGTATTTGATCTTCTGAGAGCCCCTTATACTTAAAATCAATAAGAAGAGACTGCGAGGCAATAGAGTCTTTCGCATTAACCGCATCTATATAAGATTCAGTATAGCTATGAAGCAAACGATCTTGCTGTTCGTAATAATCCGTGAGCACATCCTGAACAACACCAAATGACGCAGCGGCCGCAACCGCAAAGACAAGCTTGAGCGCTGATGATTTGAACTGGCCTTTTTTCCCTGAAGTTGCTTTACGCATATCCACGCCCCAACATTGCTTATATTTCCCAAAAGATGAAAAAACTATTACATAATTACTATTTTATGTCAATACGTAATATAAACACACAGAACGGCTTTATAGGCTCAATAAAAACGGCAAAAAAAAGCCCCGCAAATATGCGAGGCTTTTCTGTATTTTTAGCAATCAGCTAAAACTTAAAGTAAGCAGCTTACTTAAGTTCAACTGTAGCGCCAGCATCTTCAAGTTTTTTCTTGATTTCTTCAGCATCAGCTTTAGATGCGCCTTCTTTAACAGCAGCGCCGCCAGCTTCAACAAGATCTTTAGCTTCTTTCAAGCCAAGACCAGTGATTGCGCGAACTTCTTTAATCACGTTAATTTTCTTGTCGCCAGCAGCAACAAGAATAACGTTAAATTCTGTTTGCTCTTCAGCAGCAGCAGCAGGTGCAGCAGCAGCAGCAGCAACAGGAGCAGCAGCGCTAACGCCCCATTTGTCTTCAAGAAGCGTAGCAAGTTCAGCCGCTTCCATTACTGATAGTTCAGAAAGTGTATCAACGATTTTATTTAGATCTGCAGCCATAATATTTCTCCTAATTTGACTATTTAAATACTTAAGTAGAGTAATTCAAGCTCTTCCCGTCCCACCCCATAACAGGGAGCACGGAAAAAACATATTCCGTTATTCGCCTTTGGCAGCTTTTGCACCAACGACACGTGCGAGCTGACCTGCTGGTGCCTGCAATACGCCAACCACATTTTGGGCTGGTGCTTGTAGAATACCAATAAGTTTGCCACGCAATTCGTCCAGAGATGGCATTTTAGAGAGCGCAACAACGCCCGCTGCATCCAGAACAACTGCGCCAAGCGCGCCACCAAGAACAACCATCTTTTCGTTGTCCTTAGCAAAACTCTGAAGAACTTTAGCCGCAGCTACAGGGTCGTTAGAATACGCCATGCATGTTGGGCCAGAGAACAAATCAGAGATAGCTTCAAATTGCGAACCGACAACAGCGCGTTTCGCAAGTGAATTCTTTGTTACTTTAATAGTAACACCTGCAGCACGACCACTACGACGTAATGTGGTCATCTGCTCAACAGTTAAACCAGCGTAATGCGCAAGCATAACACCTTCTGTTGCTTCGCCTTCTGCGGCGCCTTCGCCAGAAAAGACATTTTTTAAACGTTCAAGCTCTACAGCTTTTTGTGCGCGATCCATATAATCATTCTCCGCGTTATAAAACTAAAAAAGGGTATCGGTTAAAACCAATACCCATCCAAATATTCCCGTTATTGAGCGCTTAAACACTCTAATTTTGGTAAACCCAAAAACAAATCTCGATTTACCTATCTATGCAGGAGTTATGAATGTTCATCAGTGACATTCACCTGCGGTCTTGGACAGGACGGCGTATTAATATGCGATAAGCGCGTACTCGTCAAGCGTTTTATAAAATTATTTTTAACCTACGCAGGAATATGCGCCCCGCCCCCAGATAATAATGCCGCTTTATTTAGGCTTTGCTTTTTACCCGCGCCATAGTATGGCTATAGTCTATGTATATAGATATCACAAAATCAACCTTACAGCCGCTCTATGACTCGCTTTGGATAAAGCGGGACGATTTGATTGATCCTATAATCGGGGGCAATAAGTTTCGCAAGCTTAAATATAATATGAAGCGCGCCATTGAGCTGAATAAAACTCAGCTGCTTACTTTTGGCGGCGCTTATTCCAACCACATATTAGCGACCGCTCGCGCAGGAGAAATTGCCCAGCTCCAAACCATAGGCATTATACGTGGGCACGCGGAAAAAGGCCTCAGCCCCGTTTTGTGCAAAGCGCAGGATATGGGCATGCAGCTTATATTTGTATCACGAGAAGATTACAAAATGCGCCATGAACCTGATTATATAGAGGCCCTGCAAACCAAATACCCCAGCGCCTATATTATTCCAGAAGGCGGCACAAATAAATATGCCCTTAAAGGCATTGGTGAAATTAAAGAAGAATTACCCCAAGAGACACAGACTATTGCTGTGGCTTGTGGCTCTGGCGGGACACTGGCCGGATTGATCGCCGCTTATGCAGATCGCCCCGACATATGCTTGCTTGGTTTTTCTGTCCTTAAAGGCAAAGACGAGCTAACGCCCACGATAAAAGCGCTATTGCAAGAAGCCAATATACAGCCCCGCTGCCAATGGGCGGTTATAAGTGGTCATCATTTCGGGGGCTACGCCAAAGCCCCTGAAGCGCTAAAGACTTATATGCATAACTTCAAACAGACCCATAACATTGCGCTCGACTATGTTTACACAGGCAAGATGATGTTCGGGTTAGAAGCATGGATCAAAGAGCAATCCACACAACCACAGCAAGGAAAAATCATTGCGCTACATACAGGCGGTTTGTTTACCGCTAGCCTAGATGATTAAGGCTTTGGGGTTAAGGCTTTGGGGCTGGGTCATTTGGCTTATTCTTTTTCAGCTTCTCATTTTCCTCAGCATATTGACGCGTACCTACGCCCTGCAGTGCTTTCGCTGTTAAAGCATAAGGGAAATTATTTTGACCGGTTTTAGCCACTAATTCTGCAAGCGGCTGAATAAGTGTATCAAGGCGCGAGCCACCGAACCACGGATTCGCATAGCGCGGCTTTTGGCGATCCGCTAAATCATCCGGCATAGCCACGCGATGTGGCGCTGCTTGGTATAAACCATTTGAGAAAATTTCAAGCTGTAAGCCGCCATTGCTAATCCATTCGCCCTGTTGGGTTTCAAGCTTATGCCATGCGCCTTGCTGGTCTTGCACTTCAATGCCTTGCTCTGCGCGCAGTAAGGTTAACAAACCACGATCTTGGTGCGTATCAATACGCATTGCACCTTGGCGCGGATTGGCACAAGGCGGGTAATATAAGTCGCGCTGTGCATGGTGGCCATTATCAATATATTGAGCAATGCTCTGTGCAGGCACATCTAAATAAATTTCGACAGCCTCGACAACGCGCTTAGCAATCGCTTGGCGCGCGACCATCAAATCCAAGACTGAATCAATATAACCGGGCACATAGTCATTAATATGCTGACCCGTCACCTTATTAATCAACACGTTTTCTGACACCGCATTAAAGGTACGGCCTATGCCTTGCTCGAGCATGAAATAAGTTTTTTCATCAGGGACAGCGCCCGCTTTACGGCGCTTAGCGGCTGTATTCAACCCCTTATAGCCCATTTGCTCAACATCAGAGCGGAAGCCTTGCTTTATCTTTTCAGGCAAAGCATGGAATAACAGCGCTTTGTCAAAATGCGCATCTTCTAAATCTTTTATTTCAGGGGTAAGCGCCCAACGGCAAAAACCGTCCGCGCTGGTGGCTGGACCAAATTGATTTTTTGCAAATTTCTCAAACGCAGCCTGATCCGTATCAAATAATACAGCCATATCAAAGACAGGCACATAATCTAGGACTTTTTTCTGCGTATTTTTCTTTTGATTCTTCGTCATAACGTTCCCTAACCCCATTCACGGTTTAACCGCGATATATTTTTATATAGACACTTAATAGCAAACCACTATGGAAAACTCAAGAGCCATTCAAAGAAATTGCTCTGTTATAAGAAAAAATACTGGTAATACGAATAAGAATAGATTAGTACTGTTGTGTACATTCCCCAAAACGATTTAGAATTCATGATAATTGACAGCCAGTCAAAACACGAGCTCTACCTAAAAATCGCTAAGGGAACGTTTTTAATAATGCCTTTGGGCATCGCATTAAGCAAAGTTAAGGATACAAGACATGGCCGGTGTTAAACCAATAGAATATATTCGCCAAGTACGTAGCGAAATCAGAAAAATTTCTTGGCCGAGTCGCAAAGAAACAACATCAAGCACGATTGCCGTATTTATCATGGTCGTCATTGCTTCTATTTTTCTATTTGGCGCTGATTTTTTGATGGCCAATATCGTTGAATTCATTCTTGGCCTTGGCAATTAATCACTTAAGATTAATATCAGGGCTTATTTAAACAGTTATATAATTTATTACAAAGGATCAAAAATCATGGCTGCTCGTTGGTATGTTGTACATGTTTACTCAGGCTTCGAAAATCGCGTTAAAGAAACCATTTACGAAAAAGCTGCTAAGCTTGGCTTAACTGAAGCGATACAAGAGATTCTTATTCCAATGGAAGAAGTTGTCGAAATCAAACGTGGCCAGCGCGTTAATAAAGAACGTAAATTCTTTCCTGGCTATGTGCTCGCTAAGCTCGATTTGAGTGATGAAGTTTGGCACTTGGTTAAAGACACACCGAAAGTTACTGGCTTTCTTGGTGCGAATAACACACCAACACCAATTTCAAATAAAGAGGCCGACCGCCTTATCAAACAAATCCAAGAAGGCGTTGACAGCCCTCGCCCAACGATCACATTCGATATTGGCGAAGACGTTAAAGTTATTGATGGTCCATTTGCCTCGTTTAACGGTCAAGTCGAAGATGTTGATGAAGACAAAGCAAGACTTAAAGTTTCCGTTTCAATCTTTGGTCGCCCAACACCTGTTGAGCTAGAATACTCGCAAGTCGAAAAAGTCTAAACCAAACCGACGGACCATATCCATTTCCAAGAAGGGCGCGCTTTGCGCCCTTTTTATTATCTGCCGTCAAGCTATACGGAAATTAATACTTGCCAATATCCTAATATTACGTTAAATATAACGCTTCAACAAATCCCTATGTGGAGTAATATATATGACGGATAACGTAATTAGCCAAACGCAATTATGGTCTTATTTGAAAGATCAACACACAACAAGCGCGCTATCTTATCAAGACATTGCCGCGCATTTTGGCTTAGACGAGACATCCGATACATATAGTGAACAAAACCGCGCCTTGCTTGGCAGCCTTAAAAAATTAGAAAAAATAGGCGCCTTAGCCCTTTCTGGCAGCACCGCGCCAAAAATCTATTTGCAGCAAGATTTGCCAATGGAAATAGACATTAATTTTAATGTTCCCAAACAAGCCGATAAAGCGCCGACTCTCGCTCTTGCTGATCGCAGCCTTGTGACACGCAAAGCCGGTAACGTTAAATTCCAAATGCCCAAGATCACGCTTGAGAGCGACCTTGAACTAAACCAACTACGTGCCATCAACAAAGCCCGCGCCTATGTTTATCGCGCGGAAGATGGCCACTATGTTGCCCAAGTCAAAGAAGTGATCAGCCGTAAAGCGCCCAAAATAGCCGTAGAAAATGACCGCACAGATAAAAAGATCAAAAGTAAAAATGCCGCCAATAAATCAACACTGGCCGTTGATATTCTTAATCAAATGGGCATCTCGCACCAATTCCCGCAAGACGCTTTGGATGAGACAGACCGCCTTATTGCACAAAACCAAGATGCAACAGAATTACTCGGCCACGATAACCGCGTAGACCTGCGCGATTTACCGTTTATCACCATTGATGGCGAATACACAAAAACCCGCGACGATGCTGTCTATGCCCATGCCGACACCGATGAAGACAATATTGGTGGGCATGTTTTATGGGTAGCCTTGGCCGATGTCGGTCATTATATCCGCCCTGGCAGCGCGCTTGATCGCGAAGCTTTAAAGCGCGGCGCATCATTATATTTACCGCGCATGCATGTGCCGATGTTCCCCCATGAGCTCGCCGAAAACCTGCTTTCATTTGATGCCAATAAAAACCGTGCTTGCCTTGCTTATGAAATGAAGATCAGCGCAAAAGGCGAATTGCTTTCGCATAAAATGCACCAAGGCATTATGCGCTCTAAAGCCGAATTAAACTATAATCAAGTGGCTCAAGCCCTCTTAGGCAATGCCGATCACGCGACAAGCAAAATCAAAGATGACCTGCTTGATCCACTTAATGCTGTGCATGACAGCCTTAAACTAGATTTTGATGCACGCGGTGCCATCGACCATAGCCTTGCCGAGGCCGCCCCTACAATTGCAGAAGAAGCCACAGCGCATCGCATAATCAGCCTTGCCATGCAAGCCGCACGTCGCTGCGCAGGTGAAGACCAACAAAATGCTGAAGGCAATGGCGTGTATCGCACCCAGCCACAGCCTGATCGCCTCAATCAGGCGGCGATTGATGATTTAGTTCATTATGGCTTACTCAAAACAAACGAAATCGAAACACCAGCCGATATTACAGCAGAGAAAATTAACGCTTTATTCGCGGCATCTCGTGATAGCGCAGATCCCGCAACAACCAAGAAGCTTATCAGCAGCTTATTGCCGCAGTCTAAATTCACAGCCGATAATGTCGGTCACTTCACGGTAGCCGCCCCAGCTTATGCGCCGCTCACAAACCCGATACGTGACTTTGCGAGCCTGCTTACTGGCCGCCGTTTAAAATCTATCTTTAATTTAAAATCTGGCGCTATGGACAAAAACGCGCAAGAGCAATTAAACCTAACCTTCACAAAGCTAAATGAAGCTGAATCTCGCGGTAAAACAGCCCATAAAAAAGTCAGCGCCGCGATGATGGCTTCTGGCAATCCTTATTTAGACTTCCGCAAAGCCCTTAATGGTGATGATCAATATGCGCATCTGCTTGAAGATCAAGACGTCGAAAGCGCAATTTTAAAAAGCCTCGGCATTCCTGTTGAATTCCCCGATGACGTAAAATCGGAAATTGAGTCCATTGTGGCTACGCAGTCTAACCCTGCGGATTTATTAGATGATCCGAAACGCGAAGACTTAACACATTTACCCTTCGTCACCATTGACGGCGCTGATGCGCGCGACTTTGATGACGCTGTGCTTTCTTACCCTGATGAAGACCCTGCCAATAAAGGCGGTAACATCTTATGGGTGGCTATCGCTGATGTGGCTCACTATGTGCGCCCCGGCACAGCCCTTGATTTAGAAGCCCGCAAACGTGGCAATTCCGTGTACCTCCCGAAAAAGGTTGTGCCGATGCTGCCTGAGGAGCTTTCTAACGGCTTATGCTCTTTACGCCCAGATGAGCACCGCGCATGTATGGCCTATGAGATAAAGATCAATAAAAAAGGCCGCATCTTACAAAGACAATTACATCAAGGCGTGATGATATCTAAAGCGCGCTTAACCTATGACCAAGTGATGAATGCGACTGAAGGCAATGCCGATGAACTTATAGCGCCGATTTATGAGAGCCTTATCATGCCATTGGTAAAAACCTACGAGACGTTAAAAGCGGCGAGTGAAGAGCGCGGCGCGATTACATTTGGCCTAACGCAAATGTCTATCCACGTTCTTGAAGATGATGACCGCCCAGAATTTTCCGAGATAAAAGAAAACACCTCGCGCTGCTTGATTGCTGAAGAAATGATTGCAGCAAATATGTGTGCCTCAATGGATCAACGCAATGCCAAGCGCGGTATTTATCGTATCCATGATGACCCATCCGCAGGCAATATAGACGCACTAGAAGAGCTTAAAATGCTTGGCGTTATCACTCATCTTGAAATTCAAAACGGCATTGATAAAAGCCAGATCAATATGAATCGCTTAATCGCCAAGGCAGAAGAATGCGCCAATCCAGAGCACGCCAAGAAAATGATTGTGCGCTTACAGGCCAAAGCTGAATATAGCACAGAAAATATCGGGCATTTTGGTCTACAAATCCCCGATTCTGTTGGGTACTCGCATTTCACATCACCTATTCGCCGCTACCCTGATTTATTGGTGCATCGTAACTTGAAAAATCAATTTAACTTTGCCAGTGGTATGATGCCCGGCCAATTAAGCAAAGAGCTGCAAGGCATATTAGAAGAATGTTCAATGACAGAGCGCCGCGCCAATGATGCATCACAAAAAGCCAGTGAACAATATGTTATGCGCCATTTAGCCAAGCTTGAAGGCCAAGTCATTAAAGCTAAAATATGCTGTGCTTCAGCCGAAGACGGCATAAAGATCAGCATCACTGAGCTGAACTTAGAAACCTATATAAAAATACGCGATCTGCCTAAAGGCCCTTATAAATACGATAGCGTGTCGCAAAGCCTCGTCAACGAAGATTCAGGCCATACTTTCCCCGTCGGTCACACAATTAACGTGACCATCCCCTCTGTGGGGACAAATGGTGAAGCCTTGCCTGTTTTCAAGCTTGCGAGCCCAGATCAAATGTTACCCGATACCTCGCACAGCAGAAAAACACTGCCGACAACACCGAGCGTAACGCCAAAAATATCCTAAACTATGCGAATTAGGTCGATTTAACGCCTAATTCGTAGTTTTCCCTTGAAAAACCTCTGTAAACGCGCTTATTTTATAAGCGCGTTTCTTATGCGCATAAGAATAAATGAAACGGCTTTTTTTAGGATCGCAGATTAAATGAAATTCACAGTATCATGGCTTAAAGACCACCTTGAAACGCAGGCTTCCGTAAAGGAAATCACCGACAAATTAACGTCTATTGGGCTTGAGCTTGAAGGCATTGAAGATCCTGCCGCCGCTTTGGGTGAATTTACGGTTGCCGAAGTGCTCAGCGCTGCGCCCCATCCTGATGCTGACCGCCTGCAAGTTTTAATGGTCAAAACCGCGAATAACCCAGAGCCTTTGCAAGTCGTTTGCGGCGCGCCGAATGCCCGCGCAGGCATGAAGGGTATTTTAGCGCAGCCCGGTACTTATGTTCCTGGGCTTGATATTAAACTCAAGAAAAGCAAAATCCGCGGCGTTGAATCGCACGGCATGATGGCCTCTGAGCGTGAATTATGCTTAGGCGAAGACCATGACGGCATTATCGACCTTGACCAGAAATGGGCTATCGGCACACCAATCGCTGAAGTACTTGGCCTTGATGACCCCATTATTGATATTGCGATCACACCTAACCGCGCAGATTGCACTGGCGTTTATGGCGTTGCGCGCGACCTTGCCGCCGCTGGCATGGGAACATTAAAAACACTTGATACACCGTCTATACAATCTAGTTTCGGTAGCCCGATTAGCATTTCATTTGCATTATCCGCTGATGATGAAGTGGCCTGCTCACATTTCATGGGCAGAACCATTAAAGGCGTTAAAAACGGCCCTTCTCCACAATGGCTACAAACGCGCCTAAAAGCCATTGGCCTGCGCCCAATATCAACTTTAGTTGATATCACTAATTATTTCTGTATTGGCCTATGCCGCCCGCTCCATGTCTTTGATGCTGATAAGCTGCAAGGTAACTTGCAAATACGCATGGCGAAAAAAGGCGAAAATCTTAGCGCCCTTAACGATAAAGACTATGTCCTTGATGATTTCATGACCGTCGTGGCTGATGATCAAAACGCCCTTGCTCTTGGCGGCGTTGTTGGCGGGACATCTTCAGGCTGCACAGAAGATACGCAAAATGTATTTTTAGAATGTGCTTATTTCGACCCATTCCGCACAGCCAAAACAGGCCGCGCTTTACAAATTGATAGTGATGCGCGTTACCGCTTTGAACGCGGCATTGATCCAAACTTCACAGCTCAAGGTCTTGATCTTGCGACGGCGATGATTCTTGAATTATGTGGCGGCGAAGCCAGTGAAATCACGCAAGCTGGTAGCGTACCAAAAGTTGCCAAAACTGTGGCTTATGACCCAGCTTATTGTGAAAAAATCATTGGCCTTGCGGTCGATAGCGATGAACAAAAAGCCATTCTTGGTCGCTTAGGCTTCACCGTTAATGATAACTGGTCGATTGATGCGCCAAGCTGGCGCGCTGATATAGATGGCAAAGCCGATATAGTCGAAGAGGTTATTCGCATTATTGGCTATGACAAAATACCCACTATATCGGTCACGCGCACAGCAGCTGACAATAAAGCGTTTTATTCAACCGAATCTGCACGCATCCGTAAATCACGCTTAACACTGGCTGCGCGCGGTATGAATGAAACAATAAGCTATGCCTTTATGGGCGAAGCTTTGGCCGAGGCTTACGGCTCTAACCGTTCAGGTCAAGCCGCTGAACTGCGCTTACAGCGCCCAATCAGTGAAGACCTTGTACAAATGCGCCCTTCTATTCTGCCGAACCTTATCGATGCCGCCAAACGCAATACAGATCGCGGCTATGGCAATGTGGCTCTGTTCGAAGTTGGTCCAAGCTTTGGTAAATGGTACAAGAAAGACCAAACCTTAACCGCAACCGGTATACGCACAGGCAAAGCAGCCTCTAAACATTGGAGCAGCGCAGAGGCTGATCGCGATGTTGATCTCTATGATATTAAAGCCGATGTTGAAAACGTTCTGGGTGCATTGGGCTTCCCTGCATCGAATGCACAAGTCACGCGCGACGCACCTGATTATTACCATCCGGGGCGCAGCGCAACTTTACGCCTTGGCAAAAATATTCTGGCTCATTTTGGTGATATTCACCCAAGCGTTCTTGAAAAATCTGACTTTAAAGATGCGACATCTGGCTTTGAAGTATTTATTGATAATATCCCAGTTCCTAAGAAAAAGGCCAGTGCGCGAAAAGCCCTGCTTAAACTTGAAGTGCTGCAACCGCTCAACCGCGATTTTGCCTTTATTGTTGAAGAAAACCTAGATACGGATAGCCTTATTCGCGCAATATCAAACACAGATAAGCAGCTGATTACAGGCGTTAACCTATTTGATGTCTATCAAGGCAAAGGCGTAGATAAAGGCAAGAAATCGATCGCAATTACGGTCACTATTCAGCCCCGCGAACAAACGCTTACAGATGAAGACATTGAAGCATTATCTAAAAAAATAATTGCGAATGCTGAAAGCAAATGCCAAGCCAGCTTACGCGCATAATACGTACATAAAAGAGATGTCTGGCCCCTTTAGAGGGGAGCCAGACATAATATGTGAGTACGTGTGTGTGTGTGTGTGTGAATTACGTGTGAGCGTAAAATATAGAGATATAAAAATCATTAAGCGGTGTGAACGCAGGGTATTTTTGATTTTCACTCTATGTCATTATATATGCGAATATAATGCCAAATTAGTTTTGTTTAAAAACAACAGCTTAAATAAGCATCCTCGTATATTAGGGTTCTATATGTCCCAATATGAGACGATATGTGCTATAGTGCACCCTTAATCCTTCGATACCTTATTGGAAATTTATAATGTCGATTAAAATTCTTGTTACTGATGACGATGAAACACAGCGCCGCTTAATCTCTATGCTGCTGATCAAAAAGCTTGGCTATAAAATCGTCGAAGCTGAAAATGGCCGCGATGCCCTATCCATACTTGATGCTGACCAACGCGAGCAATCCATTCAGTTGGTTATTCTTGATTTGCGTATGCCTGAAATCGATGGCTTTCAAACCTTAGAGCGCATTCAACAAAAACACCCTACAAAACCTGTGATTATTCTGACAGGTTCGCATGATGTTAAAGATGCCGTGAGCGCCATGCAAATGGGCGCTGTAGATTTCATGACTAAACCTGTCTCCGCTGAGCGCTTAATCGTGTCCGTGAATAACGCCTTAAAATTTAGCACTTTGAAAAAAGAAGTCACGCGCCTAAAAAAGCACGAAATAGGCACATTTGCTTTTGAAGATTTAATTGGCCATGATGGCGGACTTGCCAAAATTGTCGCCTTATCCCGTAAAGCGGCCTCTTCAGACATCCCGACATTAATCACTGGCGAGACAGGCGTTGGTAAAGAAGTCTTTGCGCGCGCCATACACGGCGAAAGCAGTCGTGCTGGCGCACCTTTCATTGCCGTGAACTGCGGCGCTATACCTGAGAACTTAGTCGAGAGCACTTTATTTGGCCATGAACAAGGCGCTTTCACTGGCGCTATTCATAAAGCTGCGGGTAAATTTAGAGAGGCCGAGGGCGGTACGATATTCCTTGATGAAGTGGGTGACTTGCCCCTTGATGCGCAAGTTAAATTGCTGCGCGTCCTTCAGCAAAAAGAAGTCGAACCCGTGGGCGCAGGCCGTACAGTTCCTGTGAATTTACGCATAATATCTGCAACCCATAAAAATTTGGAGGAAGCGGTGCGCGACGGAACATTCCGCGAAGATCTCTATTTCCGCCTTAATGTCTTAAAAATTGAATTACCTAATCTGGCTGATCGCCCGCAAGATATCGGCACATTAGCACAGCATTTTATAGATCGTTTCTCTGTAACAGAAAAATCCCATGTCAGCAGCCTTAATGACGAAGCCTTGAAAAAACTACAGGCTTATTCATGGCCTGGTAATGTGCGTGAATTGGAAAATACTGCATATCGCGCTTTGGTCTTATGTGAGGGGGACGAGATAAAACCCGAAGATATTATCTTTGAAGCCAATCAAACAAGCTTAGCCCCTGTAAAATTGCACAAAAGCACTCAAGGGCTTGACCCAGACAGCAATACCGTTGATTACGCCATTAATGCCGTAGATGATTCTGGTCAATTTTTAACGATGGATGATATTGAAAACAAAGCCATGCATATGGCGATTAAATATCATAACGGCAATATTACTCGCGCTGCCAAATCACTCGGCATCGCCAAGTCTACATTTTACCGTAAGATGGATAAGGCGCTTTAATATTTAATATATGCCGCCTGTGCCCGTTGAAGCTGATGCTGTTGGATCGGCTGTGTTCCCCGTTGGGATTTTTGACATTTTGCGAATGCCACCACTTTCTAAAATTGTGATGAAATCATCAGGCTCTGTGCCACTGGTAAAAGCTTCCCAAATAACATGCTCATCGCCCGATTTTGCGCGCTGCCCCGTCTTGGCATTAATCCGCACCATACGCACGCCGGGCGGTACGCGGAATGGGCGCGCAGGCGTGTTTTCAAGCGCATCTTCCATAAAGGTTTTAAAGATAGGGATAGCAACAGAAGAGCCTGTTTCTTTTTTCCCTAAAGGCATGGGCTGGTCAAAACCTACATAAACGCCGACAACCAAATCTGGCGTAAAGCCAATAAACCAAGCATCTTTAGATTCGTTTGTTGTACCTGTCTTACCCCCAAGCGGGCGATTGAGAGAGCGTAAACGCACCCCAGTGCCGCGTTCAACCACGCCATTGAGAATAGAGACCATTTGGTAAACATGGCGCTCATCAGCAATTTGTGCACGTAGGTCTGGTATTTGTGGAACGCTTTGTTTCGACCAGCGCATTAATGAGCCACAATCGCCACAAGGACGCTGATCATGGCGGAATATTGTCTTACCATAGCGATCTTGGATACGGTCAATAAAGGTCGGAGATATATCTTTACCGCCATTAACCAGCTTCGCATATGCGGCTGAGATATCATATAATGTGGTTTCCCCCGCGCCCAAGGCCGAAGACAATAAAGGCTGCATATTATCGTCAATGCCGAAATCCTTAACATAAGAGACAACCCTGTCCATGCCTATATATTCGGCTAAACGCACCGTCATTAAATTCTTAGATTTTTCAACGCCAACACGTAGTGGCGTCAGGCCGTAAAAGTTTTTGCTATAGTTTTCAGGTTTCCAAAAATGCCCCGGACGATCCTCAATAACAATCGGCGCATCAAGAATAAGGGTCGCAGGCGTGAAGTTATTTTCAAGCGCAGCCAAATAAACAAACGGCTTAATGGCAGAGCCGGCTTGACGCTTGGCTTGAGTTACGCGGTTGAATTGGCTCTTGCCATAGCGCCAGCCACCTTGCATCGCCAAAATACGTCCCGTATGGGGGTCCAACGCAATTACGCCGCCATTTACTTTGGGTATTTGGCGTAAATTATATTTTCCTGTTGGTGTATCTGGTTTTTTCTTATCGATTATCGCTTCAACAAGAATCACATCCCCCAACTTAAAGCTTTTGCGCAGGTCACTAATCACGGCGCCTTGTGCATTAACCTTCAAATAAGGTCGCGCCCATTTAACATCCGAGCGATCCATCGTGCCTTTTGTGCCATTCTTAAAACCAATGCTTGCTTGGTCTCGCTTGAGTTCGAGTATAACAGCGAGATCCCAGCCAGCAATCAAGCCATCAGGGTCCTCTACTTTATTCAAATTACCGCGCCATGGATCAACCGCAATATTCTCTAATGGGCCGCGATAACCATGGCGACGATCATAACTCAACAAGCCCTTACGCAGCGCTTTACTGGCGATATCTTGCATTTCAGGGTCCACACTTGTGCGCACAGAAAGGCCGCCTTTATACAGGCCTTCCTCGCCATATTTATCCATTAATTCGCGGCGTACTTCTTCGGCGAAATACGGCGCAGATATAATATGATCTGTGTTACGTGTTTCCATTCGTAAAGGTTTTAACTTTGCGATATCAGCCTGATCTTCAGTAATGTAATCTTCGATTTCCATGCGGCCAATCACCCAGTTACGGCGAATTAAGGCGGCTTCATGATCTTTTATGGGGTGGTAGTTATTCGGCGCTTTAGGAAGCGCAGCCAAATAAGCAGCTTCTTCAATAGTTATCGCGTCAAGCGGCTTGTTAAAATAGTTCAAAGCCGCAGCAGCTACGCCATAAGAGCGTGCGCCGAGGAATATCTCATTAAGGTAAAGCTCTAATAATTGATCTTTAGTTAAAAATTTCTCAATGCGAAAGGCCAGTATTGCTTCCTTGATTTTACGTTCAAACTTTACTTCACCCGTTAAGAAGAAATTCTTGGCCACTTGCTGGGTAATTGTCGAGGCCCCCTTTAAGCGTTGGCCGGTGCCCATGCTCTGGACGTTACCTATTGCCGCGCGCAGAATAGCAAAATAATCAACACCGCCATGCGTATAAAAATTCTGATCTTCTGCCGCAATAAAAGCATTACGTACCAATAACGGTATTTCTTCAATCGGCATAAAAATACGGCGCTCTTGTGCAAATTCACCAAGGATACGTCCGTCCCCCGCATGAACACGCGTCACAACAGCAGGGCGGTAATCCTTCAATGTATTATGATTTGGCAAATCGCGTGAGTAATAGCTCACCACTGAAACGATCGTAACAATGCCCAATATTGCGAAAATAAAGCCCGTTGAGAGCAAGAATAATAACAGTGTAGATAACCAACGCATATTCACTTTATGATACAAACCTTTTACAGAGTGAGCCGATATTTTGCTTAAAATAGATGTTTCTTTATATTGCGAATATTCTTACATATCAGCAATCTGTTGGATGCGACGCTTCAGCATTTGAAGGACGCAGGCTTCGACCAAATTATTAAGCTCTAGCGGTGACTTAGCGGCAGATTGACGTGACAATGTACATTCAGAGCGCGCATAGACAAGGTAGGTCGTATTGGCCTCTGGCAAGCGGTTAGCCTTACGTGCAGCATCCGCAATCGCGGCCGGATCTTGCCCCGCGCGTAAAATCAATTCATTGCGTTTAAAATCGGTGTAATCAACCAGCATTGTTTCTGCGATCTCATTAACTTTTCTTAAGCATGATTTCGGCGTAATAATATTCATCTGACTAATAGGCTTAATGCGCTCATGCAAAAAGGTCTCCATATAAGCCTGTAAATCCTTTGTCGCGGGGTTATTCGCTTCATATTCTTCGCAATACGTAATGGCGTCATTCGGTAAGGCTGATAAGCTTACCAAGTCTTCGCGGCGCGGCGCGCTACGGTCTAATTCTGTCGAACTCAAGCCATTTGATACAGACTTTCTAGCAAAATCTTCTAGTAAAGCACTACCTAAATCAAATTGACTGGGCTCAGAGGATGATGCAGATGTTGAATTATTAGCGTTCTTAGTCGCCTGCTCTTGCGGTACGCTTTGAACGCTTTTGGGAATATATGGATTATAAGTTAGAGCGCGTGATTGCCCTTCTGCATTTGCATTTTGGCCTTGCCCCTGTTCGGGGTTATATTGACCAGAAGGCAGCTCTGGAGTGTTTTTATCCTTGTTAAGTTCGCGCATATATTGTGCGTGAGCCGGCGCGCTTAAAACAGGAAGAACAAGCGACAGACTAAGTGATAAGGTTAGCAGCAAAGCCCGCGACAAAATGGGGCGTTTCCAGTCAGTTATTTTTATCATTCTAGCTATCCTTTGTTTATATAAGGGTATCGCACAGCCCCTATTTTTGCCACAAAAATTTTAAAAAACGCACCTTTAACATCAAGCCCCAACATCACGGCCTGACACAAAGAGCATCATCAAGCCGCTTGTGTTTTCTTCTTCGAAAAATCACTATGCTTTGTTATTGGCCCATCAGCGCGTCCATTAATGAACTGGTCAACATAAGGGTTTCCTGAGTTATCAAGGTCTTTAATATCGCCGCACCAAATAATTTCACCTTCGTAAATCATCGCCACTTTATCTGCAATTTTGCGGGCGCTAGCCATATCATGAGTAATGGACAAGCCTGTTGCGCCGAGTTCTTTTACTGAGGCACAAATAAGGTCATTAATCACATCGGCCATAATGGGGTCTAGCCCCGTTGTCGGCTCGTCAAAAAAGATAATTTCAGGGCTTGTTGCAATGGCGCGCGCCAAACCAACGCGTTTTTGCATACCGCCAGAAAGCTCCGCTGGGTATAAATCAGCGACGCGGGCATCCAAGCCAACGGCGTTAATTTTCTCAATCGCAATTTCGCGCGCTTGAGCTTTATGCATATTTTTGCCGTGAATCAAACCAAAAGCCACATTTTCCCAAACGGGAAGAGAGTCAAATAAAGCCCCGCCTTGAAACAACATGCCAAATTTTTGCATCAATTCAACGCGCGCACGACCGCGTATATGGGTGGTCACTTCGCCCGCGATTTCAATTGTACCGCTATCGGGCTCCAGCATACCTAAAATAGTTTTGAGCAAGACTGATTTGCCTGTGCCCGATCCGCCAATAACAACCAGAGATTCACCTTTTTGTACTTCAAGGTTTATCCCTTGTAGAACATGCTTTTCGCCAAAAGATTTTTTGACATTGCTCATACGGATCATTGGTATATTAGGCGTGCCAGTGGCATTTGAGGCGTTTTTCGCCGTTTCATTTTCACTCATGAGAAGAACACCTGCGTTAGAATATAGTTAAAGATCAAAATCAGGATTGAAGCCGATACAACAGCATTCGTTGTCGCGGCTCCCACACCTTGTGCGCCACGGCCTGAATAAAAGCCGTGATAACAGCCCATCAAAGAGACCACAAAACCAAAAACGCCTGCCTTCACAAGCCCCGATATAACGTCACTGGCTTCAAGCACATCAAAGGTCTGTTTAAGATACGAGCCTGCGCTGAAATCAAGCGCGTGTACACTGACCATATAGCCGCCCATAATGCCGATAATATCAGCAATTAAAACTAATATAGGCAACATTAACGTACCGGCAACAAGGCGCGGCACAATTAAATATTTAAAAGGATTAACCGAAAGCGTCACAAGCGCGTCGATTTGCTCCGTCACGCGCATTGTTGCAATCTCAGCCGCAATAGATGCGCCAACACGCCCTGCGACCATTAAACCCGCCAAAACAGGTGCCAATTCGCGCGTAATAGACAGCGCAACAACTGAAGCGATAGCCCCTTCCGCATTAAAACGTGTAAAACCAGTATAGCTTTGTAGCGCCAAAACCATCCCTGTAAACAAAGCCGTCATGCCCACGACAGGCAGAGAATAAAAACCGATATCCATAAATTGGCGAATAGTGATACGACCAAAGAAGGGGGGCACAAAAACATTACCAACAGCCTTGCCTGTAAATACAGCAATGCGCCCAACAGAGGCACAGAAAGCAAAAATCGTATGACCAACAGATCCAAATATATTAAAAATAAACGCGAATGGCATTATCGTAATCGTCCTCATTAAATGCGATGTCTACAGCGTCGTGAAGCTGCGTAAACAAAATTTATTGTGATTATATTTACCGTTTTTAACGCAAAAGGTCAAAGGCTTATATTGAAATCACTTATTGAAATAACAGGCCTTACTCAGCATATATATACTGGCGCTCTGTGCGTCGTGCGCCGCCAAGCGCAATTTGCATTTCATAAGCGCGCGCGCCGCAGTTTTTTGCTAAATTCTCAATGCGTTGATCCGTACTGACCAGCGCCATCATATCACCCGCTTGAGGCGAGTCCTCATAACTTAAATCATGTGGCAGAATAACTGTCGTTAAATCCATGGATACACTGCCCGCGATTTGACAGCGCTGCCCTTGCCAGTAAAACGCAGCCTGATTACTGGCTGGCCAATGCAAGCCGTCAGCATAGCCCATAGCTAAAGTGGCAATTCGATAAGGCTTATCTGCTTTAAATAATTCATTATAGCCGATTGTTTCCCCCGCCTTTATCTCGCTAACTTGCAACACTGTTGCGCGGAGAGTAAGCGCCGCTTTGATTTCTGGCGCTTGGCCTATCGCCATTTCAATCCCCCAAAGGCCACCGCCCGTGCGCACCATATCAAGGTGAGAAGACGTGTCATTAAACACAGCACTGCTATTAGCGATCGATTTTTGGATTGCCCCGCCATAAGCGTGTTCATATTGGCGCGTACGGCTTAAAAATCGGGCGCTCTGGGTTTGGTTTAAATTATTATCACGCTCTTCGGAGCTCACAAAATGCGAAAAAATATAGCGAATGTCAAAACGCTGCAAAGCGGCTGTGACCCGAGAATCGTCAGATTCCTGTATACCTGTTCTATTGATCGCCGTATCTAAATGAATCTGACAGGGCAGCTTTCGCCCAAGGCGATCAGATTCGCTTGCCCAAAGTTCAACATCGCGGGGGCTTTTCAAAACGGGGGTTATTTTTTGCGCCACGAACTCCGCTTCTTGCCCGGCTTGAACGCCCGCAAAGACTGCGATATCAGCGCGTGTGAGCGAGCGAATTTCAAGTGCTTCTTCAAGCGTCGCGACGTAATAAAGGTCTGGTTTTCTGGCCTTGTCGAGCACGTCAACGATCACTGATGCGCCAAGGCCATAAGCGTCAGCTTTGACAACAGGCGATAAACGCGCGGTGCCAATCGTCTTTTGAATGAGATCAAAATTATCAAGGATATTTTGCGTAAATATTTGCGCTTGGATAGCCATTTATACGCCCCTTAATCACTCCTCGTGAGTTTTATGTAGATCTGAGAAGCGGATATATTGCGGATCAAAATGCAAATCAACGATACCAATCGGGCCGTGACGCTGTTTAGCAATAACGGTTTCCGCGACATTGGCGCGTTGCTGTAAACGCTGTGACCAATGTTCATAGCGTTCATGGAATTTTTCTGCCGATTCGTTTGCACGCTGAGCAGGCTCTTCGCGCGCTAGATAATATTCTTCACGATACACAAACATCACAACATCGGCATCTTGCTCGATTGATCCTGATTCACGAAGATCAGAGAGCATGGGGCGTTTATCTTCACGTTGCTCAACGCCACGTGAGAGCTGTGAGAGCGCGAGAACAGGTATTTCTAATTCTTTCGCGATAGCTTTCAACCCACGCGTAATTTCGCCGACTTCCAAAACACGGTTTTGTTGGGACTGAGCAGAGCCCGACCCCCGCAAGAGCTGCAAATAATCGACAATGACCATACCAAGGCCATGTTGACGTTTAAGGCGGCGAGAGCGCGTTCTTACCGCGCCAATAGAAAGTGCTGGTGTGTCATCAATATAGAACGGTACTTGCGCCAATTCATTCGCCGCTTGCGCGAAGCGGCGGAAATCGTCCTCTGTAAACGTCCCCTTACGGATCGTATCACCAGAAACACTGGCTTGGTCAGCCATAATACGCGCCGCGAGCTGTTCGGCGGACATCTCGAGTGAGAAAAACGCGACAGGCGCACCTTCTTTACCGCCCGATTCTGCGTATTTTTTAGCGGCATTAAAGCCCATATTCACCGCCAAAGCGGTCTTACCCATTGATGGACGTCCCGCCAAAATCAATAAATCTGATTTATGCATGCCGCCAAGTTTCTTATCAAGATCAGCAAGGCCAACACTTACACCACTAATATGACCATCTGATTGATAAGCCACCTCAGCGATTTGTAGCGCGGTCATCACCGATTCACGCAAAGTCTGGAAACCACCTTTAGCTTCGCCCTGCTCTGCCAAATCAAACAGACGTTTTTCGGTTTGTTCAATAGTGTCGCTAACGCTGTTTTCAAGCGACTGACCATACGATTCATTAACGACATCTTGGCCCAGTGAAATCAATTCACGCTTAAGGTGAAGCTCATAAATATTACGGGCGTAATCAAGCGTATTAATGACCGAGATTACACTGCCTGCCAATTTCGCTAAATAGGGCGTACCGCCAACTTTATCCAGGTCTTCATCTTGCTCAAAATAACCTTTTAATGTTACAGGAGTCGCGCTTTGACCGCGCTCAACCAGAATATTAATCGCGTCATAAATGCGCTGATGAGCCGGCATGAAAAATTGGTTAGAGCGCAGAAAATCATTCACATTTTCAAGCTGACGATTATCCGCCATAAGCGCGCCAAGTAAGCCTTGCTCGGCTTCAATATTATGGGGCAGCTCACGGAAATGAGGATCCTCATTCGTGGGGCTTAAATCGGAATTATCCGTATCATATCTCTCGTCTCGAACCATATTGCCCATATCATACGCATTCGCCTGATCATGTGCGGGATCGATAAATTTTGTTTCTGTGCTCATAGCCCCTATATAGTCATATTTTATACGGTTGAAGCGAATCAAATTAATTTTAAGCCTGTGAATAATGGGGATAGAAAATCAGGGCAAAAACAGAGTCCTTAAATTTGATTATGTTTTGTGGAAAACTTTCTAGAAGCGCGAGCCAAATCATGCTATGCTAATCTATAGGCATTTCAACCTAGCCTTTTTCCCAAATTGTCTCCGCCCGTCTCACTTAAATCTAGGCCATAATTTATGACACAGAACCGCCTTATAAAAATTGCACCATCAATCCTTTCTGCTGATTTTTCTATGCTTGGCGCAGAAGTCGCGGCGATTGATAAAGCGGGCGCTGATTATATTCATATTGATGTTATGGATGGACAATTCGTGCCGAACTTAACCTTTGGCGCGCCTGTAATAAAAGATTTGCGCGCCCATAGCGACAAAATATTCGACGTGCATTTAATGATTGAAACACCAGAACAATTAATCGCTGATTTTGCAGATGCAGGCGCTGATATCATTACCGTACATGGTGAAGCCACAGCGCATCTTCACTCGCTGTTACAAGCGATTCGCGCTTTGGGCAAAAAAGCTGGCGTTGCGCTAAACCCCGCCACCCCAGCAGAGACCTTGCGCCATGTTATGCCGCTGCTTGATATGGTTTTGGTTATGACCGTTAATCCTGGTTTTGGCGGGCAGAAACATATTCCTTTAAACGACAAAATTGCCACCGTCGCGGCAATGATAAAAGCAGAAGGCCGCGATATTGATTTGTCGATTGATGGGGGCGTTTGCGCTGATAATGCGCGCAGCCTGTGTGATGCCGGCGCCAATGTTCTTGTCGCGGGCAGTGCCGTGTTTAAGGGCGAGCCCTCTGCATATGCTGAAAATATCTCTAAACTCCGTTAATCGCGCTTTAAACTTAATCTCTAATCCCTCTCCCTAGACGGTACATATAAATAAATGATTCATGCGTTGCTCCATAAAGAAAAGACTGAACCGTATAAAGGTTTCTCACAAAAAGATAAATTTGAACGCTTGCGCTTGCTATTTTCGCAGCGCCTATTAAAGAAAAACATTCCAAGCGCCCTTAGTTTTGAAATCAAAGACCCTTGGCCTGGCGCGGTCGATAAAGCGCGGCTCTTGATAAATGGCTGTTTTGATTTGGATGGCGTATTACTTGAACATACGCAGCCTAATTGGGACCCGATCGGCCTAGACGAAAAACATTTTTACCGCCTGAATAATTTTGACTGGCTGCGCGACCTCAAAACACTTGGCGGCGCACAAGCGCGTCAAAAAGGCCGTCAGCTTATTACTCATTGGATTTTGCATAGCCGCGGCGCACAGAGCAAAGCATGGACACCCAATATTTTAGCCATGCGCATTTATAACTGGATTGCCTTTTATAATTTCTTCTGCCAAAGCGCCCCTGATGAATTTCGTGACCTGTATTTTGAATCGTTAAGCGAACAGCTAAATCACTTAGCACGCATCCATAGCCGTAACCTTGATGACATGACACAAATCCGCATAGGCCGCGCCTTATGCATTGCTGGCCTCGCCCTTGAAGAATACAGCTTCTTGCATGAAAAAGGCTTGGAAGTTTTTTTACGGGGCCTGAAAGATCAAATATTACTTGATGGCGGACATATCTCGCGCAGCCCTGCCGCTTTAATCCCCTTACTCTGCGCGGCGCATGATGTACGCATGGCCTTGCAAGCCGCCCATCAAAAAAGCTCCCTTCTTTTACAAAGCTCCATTGAGCGCATGAATAATGCTTTGCGGTTTTTCTGCTATAACGACAAGCAACTCGCTTTATTTCACGGCACGCAAAAGGGCGACGTACAAATATTAACCACCTTACTCTCTTTAGCTGGCCGTCAGCATAAAATGCAAAAAACCCTCCCACAAAGCGGCTTTGAGCGCATTGCTATGGGGCGCACCCAGTTAACGATCGATGTTGGCGTGCCTGCACCGCGCGGACATGACGAATATTGCCATGCAAGCACGCTGGCTTTTGAATTTTGCTATGGCAAGCAGCGCGTTTTCACCAATTGTGGCACGCATCCTTATAGCCCTGAATGGCAAGAAGCCTTGCGTCACACTGCCGCACATAACACCGCGCAAATTAATGAATTAGATAGCGCGGAAATTTTGGATAATGGCACGATTGGCCGCAAGCCTTTAAGCATTGAATGCGAACATGACACTATTGATGGCGGCGATTATGTCTCTGCCATGCATGATGGCTTTTTATCAACCAATGGCATTAAGCATTACCGCCAAATCGGCACGCAAAATCGCGGTAAGATCATCACAGGCCAAGATCATTTTGAGAATATATCAGGCGATGGCAGTAATGGCTCTGCCAAAATAAGATTCCATATGCATCCCAGTGTGCGTGCATCACTTATTCGTGACAAAGACGAAGTGATCCTTAGCCTTCCGGGCGGTACAGGGTTTCGCTTTTTCTGTGCGGGCGCTCATATTTCCTTAGAAGACAGCGTCTATTTCGGTAATAGCCATAGCCCGATCAAAACCAAGCAAATCGTCTTGAGCACACAAATTGCAGAAGCTATGACCTCTGTGGAATGGCTAATTAAACTGGAAGAACTTCACTAAAACCCGCGCGCTACCTTGACGATATTAGGGTGCAGCCTTATCTTAAATACTGTATTTTAAGCCGCATAAATAAAGATAATGGGATCACCACTTAAATGGCCAAACCACAACGAAATTTTGTCTGTCAGGGCTGCGGTACAGTGCATCGTAAATGGACGGGCAAATGTGATGGCTGCGAACAATGGAACACCATTACAGAAGAAATCGTCGAAGCCGCCATCCCCAAAGGCATGGGGCTTGGTAAAGGCCGCGCCATCGCCTTGCATAAGCTAGAAGGTAAAAACCACGAAACCGTCATTCGCCATCAAAGCCATATGGCTGAATTTGATCGCGTTACAGGCGGCGGCTTGGTCCCTGGCTCTGCGCTGCTTATCGGTGGCGATCCGGGTATTGGGAAATCAACATTACTATTACAAATTGTCTGTAGCCTTGCGAAAACAGGCAAGAAATGCGCCTATTTTTCAGGCGAGGAATCGGTTGACCAAGTAAGGCTTCGCGCCTCACGCCTTGGGGTTACAGGGGCATCGGTTGATCTGGCCAGCGCGAATAATGTCCGCGATATTATATCCACCTTAGAGGCTGATGCGCAGCCCTATGATTTAGTCGTTATCGATTCCATCCAAACGATGTTTGTTGATTCAATCGAAAGCGCGCCGGGTACGGTTACGCAAGTGCGTAGCTCTGCCCAAGAACTTATCCGCGTGGCGAAGCGTAAAGGTATTTGCCTATTGCTGGTCGGGCACGTCACTAAAGACGGACAAATTGCCGGCCCGCGTATTTTAGAGCATATGGTTGATACGGTTTTGTATTTTGAAGGGGATCGCGGTCACCCATTCCGCATTCTGCGTACCGTCAAAAACCGTTTTGGGGCAACTGATGAAATTGGCGTCTTTGAAATGGTGCATGAAGGTCTGATTGAAGTCACGAACCCTTCAGAAATCTTTCTCTCACAGCGTCAAGATAATGTACCCGGTAGCGCTGTTTTTGCAGGGCTTGAAGGCTCTCGCCCTGTATTGGTTGAAGTGCAAGCTTTGGTCGCCCCCTCACCGCTGCCTTCCCCGCGCCGCTCTGTTATTGGCTGGGATCAAAACCGCTTGGCGATGATTTTAGCCGTGATTGAAACGCGCTGCGGTATTCAATTTTCAGGCTGTGATGTGTTTTTAAATGTCGCAGGCGGTATCCGCATTTCTGAGCCGGCCGCTGATGCAGCTGTGGCAGCGGCCTTAATTAGTTCTCATTTACAGCGCCCACTGCCAGAAGATTTGATTATCTTTGGTGAAATTGGCCTATCTGGTGAAGTGCGCCAAGTCGCTCAGCCTGACTTGCGCCTCAAAGAAGCGGCAAAGCTCGGCTTTAAAAACGCCATGTGCCCGCGCTTTTTGAAAAAACGCAAAAAATCTCCTGATATAAAAATCAAGTGTAACGAGCTCAGCAGCACAGGCGATATGATGCTGTATTTTGCCGATAACACGGAAAAATTAGCGTCATAACTATCCGATAAGAACGAGAGTTGAATTTCTCACTTATATAAATTATAAACGCAGCAGAGTTTAAACCCCGAACGTAAAAGACAAGATAGCCCTATGGACTTAAGTAATATTTCAGCCGAAAGCATTAATTTATCCCTGATCCTCGATATCATCGTGTTCTTGGTTTTATTATTTTCTATCGGCATAGCCTTCTTGCGCGGCTTCCTGCGTGAAGTCCTGACCATTGCCGGCCTTATTGGCGGCGCAGTCGGTGCTTTCCTTTTTGGGCCACTTTTAAAAGCCCCTGTCGCTTCGATTCTGGGCGTGGAAAAAGAAGGCGCTGAGAATTTAATTGGCCCTATCCCTAATGAGTTCGTCGTTGGCGCTGTGGCGTATGGCGGCATTATGCTGAGTATCGTATTGGTCTTATCTATTGTCAGCTATTACCTGAGCAAAAAACTAAAAGATACAGGCCTTGGCCCTATTGATCGTACGCTTGGTGTGTTTTTTGGCTTAGCGCGCGCTGTATTAGTACTCGGATTTCTCTATCTGCCTTTATATCTCATGCTAGAAGCCGATAAACGCGCAGAATTATTTCCAACCGCCTTTAGCCGTGTTTATGTTGAATGGTCAGCCGCGGGCGTTGAAGGTTTACTGCCTGATAATCTTTTACCGACAGAAGATGGAGAGAACACAGAATCAGAGCTCGCCTCATTCACGCGTGAGAAATTACAAGAAATTGACGTGTTAAAAGAAGCTGTGCCAAAAGTATTAAAAACGGATAGTGGCTATAATGAAAAAAGCCGCGATCAGCTTGATAATTTAATTCAACGTGAGAACGGATCTTTAAATGAGTAATGCACCTGAAACCAGCCCAACAAGCGCAACATTATCGCAGCCCTTATTAGGGCGCACAGCGTTAATCACGGGCGCATCGCGCGGTATTGGTCATGCGCTCGCTTATGAATTTGCAAGCCAAGGCGCTGATTTGTTTTTACTCGCGCGCACGGTCGGTGGCCTTGAAGAAATACATGATGAGATAAAAGCTAAATTCCCTGAGCGTAAAGTCACGCTCATCGCCAATGATTTGACGAATTTTTCGGATATGGAAGCGCTTGGCCCCGCCATAGCCAGCAAAGTTGACAAGCTTGATATCTGGGTTGCCAATGCAGGCATGATGAGCACTATGGGGCCTTTGGCGCATGGTAAATTTAAAGAATTCCAAAAAGTCATGGATACGAATGTCACTGCGAATTACCAGCTGATCCGTACATTAGACCCCCTACTTAAAAATTCTGATGCAGCGCGCGTTATCTTTGTTACTTCAGGCGCCGCTGAGAAAGGCCGCGCTTATTGGGGCGCTTATTCCGTGAGTAAAGCGGCGCTTGAACAGCTTGCTTCTATCTATGCGGCTGAAAACGACATCACGAATATTAACGTCAATGTCATTAACCCCGGGCAGACCCGCACAGCCATGTGGCAAGAAGCCTTCCCTGGCCGCGAGCCTGAAGAGGTACCACCAGCCAGTGAGATTGTTCATAAATTTGTTGAATTAGCTTTGCCGAGCTGCACATTAAATGGCGCTTATATTAACGCGCAAGATTAATGCACCGCGTTTAGATCCTCTAGAATAATTATCTAGGCTGCCATTTATTTAGATATTGGCGCTGCTGATTAGGCATTTTTAGATATTCAGCGCGGCTTTGATTAAAAGAGCGCTCTTTGTTTAAGTCCAAATAATCAGCGCAATTGATTAGAGGGGCGTTATCTAGCTGGTGATTTCTTAAATAAAAGATATGGTCTTCTATGCCCATTCCCCCTATTCCGCCCAAATGAACGATATCATCATCATGCTCATCGCGTTGATGAAGACTGTCGGCGACAACGACGCTAAAATTATGCGTCGATAAAGCCGCTAAAAATAAGACTGATAAGCTCGGCGAAGCGCCAATAATCATGACGCGTCTATTGTCACGCTGATCTTCATTGGGGTTTTCATTATTTTGATTATTCGTATCATCACACATTATATGGTTCCTAATTTAGGCTGGGTCTTTAAATATTGACGCTCAGCATTTGGCAATTTATACGCCCCACGGCGATCGATTTTCTCGCGGCGTTCATATGCGCTATCATCGATATAGAGCATCTCTTCATCCGTCTCAGATATCTCACAAAATGCATCATCCTCGTCTTCAAGGCGTGCAAGCGGCCAATAAGATTCTTCACTCGCCCCATAATATGAGTCCGCCCCGCGTTTTTCACACAGCGTAAAGATAATAGTCAGACTAAGAAGATTTCTTTTGAACATTATTTGCGCTCTGGCTGATGATGTTTCAAATATTGCGCCTGCGCATTGGGCATTTTATAGATATCTGTTTTGCGGCCAGAATCTGGTGTATCTTTAGCGCGGGCAAATGAGTCCAAAACCCCCGATGAGAACAGGCTGCTGCTCGCGGCTGAACTAAAAGCTAAGCTAATCGCTAATATATGTAATTTGCGCTGTATTCTCATGGCATATATCCTTATTTAAAATTATGGATATATTTCTACAAGACGCCGTAAGTTATGTCAAGTTTAATGCGCTTCTGCCCAGCTTTGTGCCGCATCAGCCTCTGCGATTAATGGTAGGCCAATATCAACGGCCTTGGCGGCATTTTCCATTTCCTCTTTCACAAGGGCTTTAATCAATTCAACCTTAGCGTCAGGCACTTCAATCATGACCTCATCATGGATTTGTAAAATCATTTTCGTGTCGGGATGCTCTGCGCTCAGGCGGCGGTCAATGCGAATCATCGCCAGCTTGATAATATCCGCTGCCGTGCCTTGCAATGGCGCGTTCGTCGCTTGGCGCTCGCCAAATTGGCGGCGCATACCATTTTTATCGTTAATGCCATCAATAAAGCATTTGCGGCCAAACAGAGTTTTCACATAGCCAAATTGGCGCGCTTCTTCTTTTGCCGCTTCCATAAAGGCAGGGATTTCTGGGAAACGTGAGAAATACGCATCAATAAAGGTTTTTGCTTCACCGCGTGAACAGCCCAGTTGATTGGCAAGGCCAAAGGCGCTAATGCCATAGATAATGCCAAAGTTAACGGCTTTCGCGCTACGGCGCAGCTCTGGCGTGACATCTTCAAGCTTACAACCAAAGACTTGCGAGGCGGTAAGCGCATGAATATCTTCGCCATTCAGAAAGGCATTTTTCAAAAGCTCAACATCGGCCATTGCCGCGACAAGACGCAATTCCACTTGCGAATAATCCGCGCAAATAATTTTATGGCCTGCAGGCGCGACAAAAGCGGTGCGAATACGGCGGCCATCTTCACTGCGTATCGGTATGTTTTGTAAATTCGGATCAGATGATGATAGGCGCCCTGTCGTCGTCAGCGCCATATGGAAGGATGTATGAACGCGGCCGGTCTTTGCCGCAATTTCATTTTGCAAACTATCTGAATAGGTTGATTTCAGCTTGGCTAAGCTGCGATAAGCCATAACGCTTTTAACAACTGCATGGCCTTCCATTTCAAGCTTTTCTAGGACATCAACAGATGTTGACCAATCGCCTGTTTTGGTTTTCTTGCCCCCTTGCAGGCCAAGCTCATCAAATAACACGCCGCCGAGTTGTTTGGGGGAGGCTATATTAAATTCATGCCCTGCTTCTGTATAGATTTCTTGTTCAAGCGCGGCGATGCGTTTGCCAAACTCTTCGCTTAAATCATGCAGCACTAACGGATCAACCGTAACGCCATTGCTCTCAACCCGCGCAATAACCGGCGCAAGGCGGCGTTCAATATCTTCATAAATACGCGTGACATGTTCGCGCGCAATGCGCGGCTTTAAAACATTATAAAGACGCAATGTGATATCCGCATCTTCCGCCGCATAACTCGAGGCCAGTGCAATATCAACAAAATCAAAAGTGATTTGCTTTTTACCACTGCCGCAGACATCTTTAAACTTAATCGTTTCAAGGCCGAGATGGTTTTGCGCTAAAAAATCCATGCCGTGGCCATGTTTAGCGCCATCAAGGACGTAGGAGATCAACATTGTATCTTCAAGTGGCGTAATCGCGCCAAAACCTGCATTCCAGAGTATCTGTAAATCATATTTAGCATTTTGCGCGATTTTTAAAATGCTGGGGTCTTTCAAATAATCGGTAAGTATCGCAATCGCTTCATCCACGCCCATTTGCGCAATCTCGACAATCTCATCTTCCATGCTCAGCAAATCCACTGGCGCGGCCTTATGATTTAGCGGAATATAACACGCGCGGCCCGCGCGCGTTGACAGGGATATACCAACAAGTTCAGCCTTTGCAGGGGTCAGCGAGGTGGTTTCGGTATCAAAGGCGAGTGTGCCTGTGTCTTTGGCATCTTCGAGCCACGCGGCAAGCTCAGCTGCGGTTGAAATTGTACTATAGTCTTTTTCGATATTCGTCATATCAATGACGGGGTATTCTTCGCCTGCGCCATCTTCATTCTCGGCCTTAGGCGCAGCGGCGCGCTGTATCGGCACGCTGCTTTTTTCTTCACCAAGGCGCGTCAGCACTGAATTAAAATGGTGGATTTTTAAAAATTCAAGCACTTCTGGGCGCTTAGGGTCATGGGCATTAAGCACGTCAATCTCGAAAGGCAGCTCTATATCATCAACCAAAGTCACAAGGCGTTTTGATAAGCGCGCTTGATCGGCAAATTCAATTAAATTTTCACGACGTTTATTTTGTTTGATTTCGCCCGCACGCTCAAGCAGAGTTTCAAGGTCACCATATTCGTTAATCAGCAAAGCTGCCGTTTTAACGCCAATGCCCGGCACGCCCGGCACATTATCAACGCTATCACCCGCGAGCGCTTGTATATCAATGACTTTATTAGGCTGCACGCCAAATTTTTCAAATACGCCATCGGCATCAATAAAGCGCTGTTTGATCGGGTCCATCATGCGCACATCATCATTGACCAATTGCATTAAATCTTTATCGGAGGAAACAATCGTCACCTTATAGCCCTGCTCCGCGCCTTTTTTAGCGTAAGCAGCGATCAAATCATCCGCTTCATAGCCTTCTTTTTCAATCACTTCGAGGCCAAATGATTGTGTCGCGGCGCGCACTAGCGGAAATTGAGGAATTAAATCTTCAGGCGTCGCATCGCGCTGCGCTTTATAGTCAGGGTAAATATCATTGCGGAACGTCACGCGCGACATATCAAAAATAACGCCGACATAAGGGGCATGATAATCTTTTAACAGCCGCACCATCATATTGGTAAAGCCCAGCACAGCGCCAACTGGCGTACCATCGGGCGCCGTTAGCGGCGGCAGCGCATGATAAGCGCGAAAAATAAAGGCTGAGGCATCGACAAGATAGAGTTCTTTATCGTTTTTTGTTTGATCCATAGCTGGACTCGTTTTCTGTGCTGTTTCCATGAATGTACCATGGCCGATTACAGCAGAAGAATCCAGTATTACCCTTAAGCTGTACCCGTTTTTTTATCTTCTGGGGCGGGATTATCACTCGCTTTATCGCCATAGCGCGTCTTCACATAGACTTCGACCAATTGATGGAAGTCGGCAGCGATGTTATCACCGCGTAATGTGTGGGTTTTCTTGCCATCGGTAAAAACGGGGGCGATGGGCGCTTCGCCTGTGCCGGGCAAGGATATACCTATATCAGCATGTTTGCTCTCCCCGGGGCCATTAACGATACAGCCCATCACGGCAACATTCATGCTTTCAACGCCCGGATAAATTTCACGCCAGCCGCGCATATTATCATCGAGGGACTTTTGAATATCTTGAGCGAGTTCTTGGAATTGCGTACTTGTCGTACGGCCACAGCCCGGACAAGCGCTGACTTGTGCAGAAAAAGACCGCAAACCCATAACCTGCAATAATTCTTGGCAGACCTTAACTTCAACTGTGCGATCTTCGCCGACACGCGGCGTTAATGAAGCGCGAATCGTATCGCCAATACCCATTTGTAAAAGTATGCCTTCGCCGACAGCCGTCGCGACAATGCCTTTACTGCCCATACCCGCCTCAGTTAGCCCCAAATGCAATGCATAGTCGCAGCGCTGCGCTAAGGCTTGGTAAACGGCAATCAAATCTTGAACGCGACTAACTTTAGCCGAGAGGATGATTTTATTTTTAGGCAGGCCTAATTCTTCGGCTTGTTCAGCGCTCGCAATGGCGGATTGCACTAAAGCTTCGCGCATAATTGCATCTGAAGGGTAAGGCGTTTCTAATTTGGCATTCTCATCCATTAAATGCGTTGAGAGTTTTTGGTCAAGAGAGCCCCAATTAACGCCAATACGCACGGCTTTATCATATTTAATCGCCGCGGCAATAATCATCTCATATTGCTTATCTTTCTTAGCGCCAAATCCGACATTACCGGGGTTGATGCGGTATTTATCAAGCGCCATGGCCATGTCTGGGAAACGGTCGAGCAAATCATGACCGTTATAATGAAAACAACCGACTAAAGGCACATAGATGCTGCGCTCGATCAGTTTTCGCTTAATCAGCGGCACGGCGGCGGCGGCTTCATCGTTATTAACGGTTATGCGGACAATCTCCGATCCCGCATAAGCGAGCTCGGCAATTTGCTTTACTGTGCCTTCGACATCGGCCGTATCCGTATTCGTCATGCTTTGCACAATAACGGGCGCGCCGCCGCCAATAGTGAGGTTACCAACCTTAACGGCCTGCGTTTTATGGCGCTGTATTTGCGGCAGTGAAATCATAAATTTAGTCCCTTTATTCAGCCGTTACGCTTCGGTTAATCGACCACATATGCATGAGATAGAGTTTTTCAATACAAAAAAAAGCGGTTAAGTGCAAGACTTACCGCTTTTTTACAGAATGATTATTGTGACTTTAGTTTAATCTTATGTTGAAATTCTTATTCACGTTTATTTTAACATCGCGCATATAATATGCTGCTGTTGCCCATTTAAGTTCTTTTTGGCAATTTTCAAATGTTCCAAGCTCACGCGCTGTTTTTGGTAAGCTATTGCCCAATTTTGTATCTGGGCTATAGGCGAATTTTTCAAAACAAGTTTTTGCATATTGCCCAGTATCGACCAAAGAGCTAACAACATTAACCCCTTCACGACCATTTGCACCAATGCGTATTCTTGAGTTTGTGTTCGCGCCTCTTTGCTGCACACCAATATAGGCTTGGCGCATAAAGGCATTTTTTATAAATTGAGAACCATTAACGCCGCGCTTTTGAATGGCCAGCCCTGTAATTAAATCGCTTTTCTCTAGATTAGAGACGGTTTTTTCATCGAAGCAATAGGCGTTTAATCGACCACCATTCGGCGTTTGAACATTTGTCCACTGATCCGGAGTGCTGCATTTGCGCGCCTCAAGATTGAAACCATTTCTGTAAATCCATAAACCGTCTGTATTGGCTTTTTTATGAGTCGCAGTGTTTTGCGGCGTACCGGCATGGGTCATGCCCATAACACTGCCTGATCCATTATAATTTGGAGCATTACTCGTTGAAGAGCACCCTGTGGTTATCGCACTAGAGGCCACTAAAGCAAAGATTGCTGCATATTTTTTTAAATCACTCATCTTAAAAAACCTTCTTCTAAACCTAATCTATTAATCATACATAGCGTTTATACACGCGATAGATACATAGGTAATTAAATTGTTATATAATATTATAGATAAATATTACTTTGCGCAAGCTTGACACACAACCCATTGATAAAATGAGAAAAAGACCGCTAAGTGGGTGCGGTCTTTTTCCTGATTATGCTGTATTATGTTCCTATAATATCCCCATTATTGGCCCATTATTGACAAGATAAGCATTCTTCATATTGTGTTTCTGGTAATTCAGGCTCACGCAGATTTTCTAAATCTTTGGCAACGCCACGTTTCCAGCTGGCATCACTTTCTGCACGTTGAATAGATTTCGAACGACAGTAATATAATGTCTTAACGCCTTTTTTCCATGCTTGGTAATGGATGTCATGCAAATCTTTCTTATGCACATCTGCGGCTAAGAATATATTGAGTGATTGTGCCTGACAAACAAACTCAGCACGATCCGCTGCATGTTCGACCAACCAACGCTGATCAAGTTCAAAGGCCGTTTTGTAAACGTCTTTTTCAACTTCACTCAGGAAGTCCAAATGCTGGACTGAGCCTTCATTAGTAAAGATAGATGACCATACTTCATCCGTGTTCTCACCTTTTTCTTCAAGCAGAGCTTCAAGATATTTGTTACGAACTGAGAATGAACCAGATAGCGTTTTATGCGTATAAGCATTGGCTGCATTTGGCTCAATCCCAGGAGAAGCGCCGCCGCAAATAATTGAAATTGAGGCCGTTGGCGCAATCGCCATCTTATTAGAGAAGCGTTCTTGAATACCGTAATCAGCAGCATCAGGGCATGCGCCACGTTCTCCAGCCAGTTTCACAGAGGCTGCGTCAGCATGTGTACGGATTTGTTCAAATATACGTTTGTTCCACACTTTGGCCATGACACTTTCCATTGGTATCATTTTTTGCTGTAGGAAAGAGTGCCAGCCCATAACGCCGAGGCCAACTGAGCGCTCACGCATTGCAGAATATTTGGCTTTAGCCATATTATCTGGTGCTTTTTCGATAAAGTCAGAAAGAACATTATCAAGGAAGCGCATAATGTCTTCTACGAAGTTCTCATCATCTTTCCACTCATCATATTTCTCAAGGTTAATTGATGACAGGCAGCAAACCGCTGTACGGTCATTACCTAAGTGATCAATACCTGTTGGCAATGTGATCTCAGAACAAAGGTTAGACATCTTAACACTCAAACCGGCCATTTTATGATGCGCAGGAATATGCTTGTTGACGTGATCAACATAAATAATATACGGCTCGCCTGTTTCAATGCGCGCTGTGAGTAGACGTATCCACAATTCACGCGCATCAACAGTTGAAATAATCGCATTATCTTTTGGTGAGCGTAGTGCCCATTCTTCATTGCGCTCAACCGCATGCATAAAGGCATCCGTTACAAGCACGCCATGGTGCAAGTTAAGGGCTTTACGGTTAGGATCGCCACCTGTTGGACGGCGAAGCTCAATGAATTCTTCGATTTCTGGGTGCCATATAGGCAAATAGATAGCAGCAGAGCCGCGACGCAGCGAACCTTGAGAAATAGCCAAGGTCAGCGAGTCCATCACACGGATAAACGGCACGATACCTGATGTTTTGCCGTTACGGCCAATTTGTTCACCAATAGAGCGTACATTGCCCCAGTAAGATCCAATACCGCCACCAAGAGAAGCCAGCCAAACATTTTCATTCCACAGCTCAACAATGCTACCAAGCGAGTCGCCCGTTTCATTAAGGAAGCATGAGATAGGTAAGCCGCGATTTGTACCACCATTCGAAAGAATAGGCGTCGCTGGCATAAACCAAAGCTTGGACATGTAATCGTAAACGCGCTGTGCATGCTCAGAATCATCACCGTAATACATGCAAACGCGAGCAAATAGATCTTGATACGCTTCTTCTGGCATTAAGTAGCGATCAGCTAGAGTGGATTTTCCGAACTCTGTGAGGTTATCATCTCGGCTACGATCGATACGTATCCGATTTCCTCTTTCCATTTGCGCGACATCAAACATAAACATACTCCTAAAAACGCCCTCTATATTTAGTAAGGCTTACTAATTCATTTACACTTATAAGCAACCAAAACAAGCCTAGTGACTTCACTTTGGCGCTTAGAATCTTCTTCTTTATTACTTTGACAACGAAACTGCGAGAAACACAATCCTTAGTGATCGTTACAATACAAACATACTACATATCGTGTTTCGTTCAAAAATATATTTTATCTTTTTTGTGCAGTTTTTTGCTTGACGCTATTGGAATCGGTTAAACATACGCATTTATGCTTTTATATTTTTGGGGACGAACTCAATCCTTAAAATACTTATTCAATCGCGGGGCCAATCACGGGCCCTGTCGTTGGCTTATATTGGCCACAAGCTTATCTAAAATATTGCGGTACAATAGGGTAAAACCACAGATAAAATCACCTCTTTTTTTATAAAGCTTTTGTATAAGTTTCATAAATCCAATTGAATCAAAACCATGGCCTGTGGAAGACCTGATAAGAACCTTCTGCGCATATAGCTTAAAGGCGTGGTCGAATCGCTATAGAATCGGTTTCAAGGCCTTTGGTGAGTCGAAATAAGAACATCGAAAACGCCTCAAGTTTTTTTTACCAAGACTTCTATTATTAAGAATCGATTTCAAGTATAATCCATCACATAACAATAACGTTATGTAACACAGGGGATTAACGTGCCTAATTCAAAAAGAATCATTCGCCACCGCAACACAAAGATTTTGGCGACTTTAGGGCCGGCTTCCAGCACATCTGAAATGATCGAGAAATTATTTTGCGCGGGCGTTGATGCTTTTCGTTTAAATTTCTCTCATGGTGATCACAAAGATCACAAAGAACGCGTTGGCATGATTCGCGCCTTAGAAGAAAAATTTGGTCGATCGACATGTATCGTCGCTGACATGCAGGGCCCAAAATTACGCCTTGGTACATTTAAGGACGAAAAAATCGCCCTGACTAAAGGTATGACTATCCGCCTTGATTTAGACCCCACGCCAGGGGATGAAACGCGCGTTTGCTTGCCTCACCCTGAAGTTATGACAGCGCTTGATATTGGCTCAAATATTTTACTGGATGACGGTAAAGTTCGTTTTGAGATTATACAAAAAGGTGAAGATTTTCTTATTGCTGAAGTCATCTCAGGCTCTCGCCTATCGGATCGCAAAGGCTTTAATATACCGAATGTGATTCTGCCGATTGAAGCCCTGACCCCCAAAGATAAAATTGATCTTGCTGCAGCGCTTGATATGGGCGTGGATTGGATTGCACAGTCTTTCGTTCAAACCGCCGATGATGTGAAGCTCGCAAAAGAGCTCATTGCCGGTCGTGCCTATTTAATGGCTAAAATAGAAAAACCTTCTGCACTGGAATTTTTCTCTGAAATTTTAGAACATAGTGATGGGATTATGCTCGCACGGGGTGATTTGGGCGTTGAAATCCCGCCAGAACAAGTGCCTGCATGGCAAAAGAAAATTGTTCGTATGACACGCCGCACCGGCAAGCCTATTGTCGTGGCCACACAAATGCTCGAATCAATGATCGAAAACGCTCGCCCAACACGCGCTGAAGCATCCGATGTTGCGACCGCGGTTTATGATGGCGCAGATGCGGTCATGCTCTCAGCCGAAACCGCGGCGGGGGATTACCCACTTGAAGCCGTTGAAATCATGGATCGCATCTGTCGTAATGTTGAACAAGATGACCTCTATCAAAAATTAATGAGCGCTGACCGCCCGAGCGTCGTAACAGATCCGTCTGATGCGATAACCTCCTCGGCTTATCATATAGCGAAGCAAATTGATGCGGCTTGTATTGCCAATTTCACATCGTCGGGCTCAACAGCCCAGCGCGCCTCTCGAATGCGCCCTTCTATGCCGATTCTGACACTTTCTCAACATGAAAGCACCACGCGCCGCCTTGTCTTAAGCTATGGCGTTCATGCGGTTCATGTGCGCATTGTCTCTAGCTTTGCGGAATCGGTCAAACTGGCTTGTACCTTCGCTTATACTGAAGGCCTAGCCCAAAAAGATGACCGCCTTGTGATTACCGCGGGCGTGCCTTTTGGTAAAACGGGCACGACAAATTCTTTGCGTATCGCCACAGCGGGCAAAAATTTAGAGTTCTCACAGGACAGCTAAAGCCTTGATTGAGAATTTCTCTGCACATTTATGGTGGGGTTTTGCCCTCGCCTCCAGCATTGTCAGCGCGGGTGTTTATCTCGCGGGGCAATATCTTGCATTATCTCCTATGACCAAGACATTTTGGCGTGGGCTTATACCGCTCTTTGTGCTTTCCCCTGTCTTATTCTTTGTTGATATACCGACAAGCCCCTTCTTTTATGGTGCGACCCTATTCTCTGGACTTATTGTCACCTATACGGACACGAAGAACTTTGAAGCCGCCAATAGATTTGGCGCGGGCATCACAGCGCGCATGAAGCCTTTTGTCATTTGGCTGGTCTTTCTATTGTGGTTTATTTGGGATGCACCAACCCGCCAAGCCTTGTTAAATGCTCCCATTGAGCTCATTGGCGTTGTGGCCATGCTGCTGATTGGCGCATGTAGCGCATTTTACATGAATCGCTGCGCCGTCAGCCGTAATGCGTTGATGTTCTTTTTACCGCTTATTGCTCTTGCCACTTGCGTGGATCTGCTGAACAAAACAGCGATGGATAGCTCAGGCTTACTCAGTGGCATTATTGTTTATGCGTGGCTACAAGCCCTTATTATCACCGCCCTTAGCATCGGCACATTAAGCCGCCAGCAAGACTTTGCTTTAAGTGCTCTGATTTCCACCCACGCCTTGAAAGTGGGGCTTATCGTGGGCACTTTATTTATTCTGGCCAATTTAACAAAAAATGCCGCTATGTCATTTACCACAAACCCCAGTTACGTCACTGCGATCATGTTCACGAACCCGTTTTGGGTTAGCCTGTATTACAGATGCATTCGCCACAAAGAAATCGCCAATATATGGGCGGGTTACGGCCTTGTCGGCAGCGCCCTTGGTTTGATTCTTATTACGTCGCATTAACGGCATCAGGCGCAGAAGTCAAAACAGACACACAGAACAACAAAAGGCTGGTAAACCCACCAGCCTTTCGTCTTCTTCCCCATAAACTCGATAATATAGATACTCTATTACAACTCAAATTCTACGCTTGCTACGCTGAAGTTACGCTTTTTAGCTACGCCCAAGACTCTAAGTAAACTCTAATTCAAAGACGCCACGCGCGCTGGCGCACCTTCTTTATGTAGCCACCATGCCTGACGATTAATTGAATAAATCGGCTTATAGCGGCGTGTTGTTTCAGTGAAAATTGCTTCTTTAATTTGGTTGTCAAGCAGCATGGCGCCTTGATCTGTATAAGCAATTAATACGGCATGAGCGACATTCTTATAAGTGTCTTGAACAATTGCAACGCGCAGGCGCTCTTCTGGAATACCAAGCATTCTTAGTGCTGTATATTTAGCAATTGCAAAATCTTCGCAATCTCCGCCGCGCTTTAGAAATTCAACAGGCGTAGCCCAATAATCTGACTGCCCCCAGTTATTCTGATCTGTGATATAACGCGTTTTGTTCATCAGCGCATTAACGTGGCGGACTTTTTCGACCATTGATAAATTTTGTAGGCCAGCCAAGTCTTTTTGAAGCTTGGTGATTTCACTTTTACCTGAGCCATTCGCTACAACGCTTTCAAAACGTTTAAACATATCGCCCCATTTAGTGAAAGCGGTCAATTCTGAAGATCTTTGTTCCGCATGGCCGAATAAAGCGGGATATGCCCCTAGGGTCTCAGCGCTTGCCGTTGCGCTAACCAAACGAATCTTGCCTGCGACGTCTCTAATACCACTGGCTTTTGCAGGCTTAACAGCGCCGCCGCTCAGTGAAACGAATACCGCACAAGCCGCAATAGATGTTCTGATAAATTTTTGTTTAAATAAAGCGAGCTTTAGTTCTTGGACACTCACAAAGCCGCGATCAACCAAAATTTGACCAAGCCCCGTTTTCTCGCAGGTCCTGCCGCGCTGTTCGCGCATAACTTCGCCAAGCTGAGCGGGCGTGATCTTACCGCTAAGAACAAGGATATCGCCAACGCGATTGTGATGAATGAATGATTTGATTAATTTGACAAGGCCTATACCTGTAGAATTCCCTGCGCGAGTGGCCAATAAGAAGTCTTTCTTATTACACCTAATTTCTTTTTCGGCTGTATTCGCCGCTAGAGACTCATTTTTTTGTACACGCATTCAACTTAACCTTACTACACAACTTATATTTAGTGAGCTTTTACCTATCCTCAACAATTTGGAGGACATATAAGATGGTATAATAAGAAAATAAGATGAACTACATAACTTTAGCTTAACATTACTCGACCCTATTTACACATACTCACACAAATGCGCTTTAACTTAGACCAGCGCTTTAATGTCACACACAAGAAAACCATTTTAACCCAGTTGACTAGCTGCGCCTTCACACAAGGTATTGCTAGCGGTCTTCTTATATCTCCATTAAACACGAGAAAAGTTGACGAAAGGTTACCAAAATGGCAAAAAGCACTATAAATTTAACTTATTCAGTAAAAAATGTATAAAATAGGCTGAGTGAGGACTTCACACAGGCAACCCGATTTAAAAATTCAAGGTAAAGATAATGTCCAAGACGCAAGCCCCCCTTAATGCAAACGTAAATTCACGCAGTTTGCACGACTATGTTACGAATATGGCGCAAGCACAGATTCTGGTTATTGGTGACATTATGCTTGATCGTTATTTTTATGGCTCTGTCTCGCGCATTTCACCCGAAGCGCCCGTCCCTGTATTACAGGTCGCACGCGAAGGCCGTATGCTTGGTGGCGCAGGCAATGTTATCCGCAACTTGGATGGCCTTGGCATAAAAAGCAAAGTTATCGCGATAACTGGGCATGACCAAGAAGGTGAAATCGTAGCCAATATGCTTGAAAGCCTTGACCATTTCACATCATCCGACCAAAATCTTATTAAAACAAGCCGTGCGACCACTGTAAAATCACGCTTTGTCGCACAAGGCCAGCAGCTCTTACGCGCTGATGAAGAAGACAAAACCCCCGTTAGTGGTGCCTTAGAATCACAGATCATCGCTGCGATCAAAGCCAATTTGCCGGGCTGTCAGGCTGTCATTTTATCAGATTACGATAAGGGCGTACTCACCACCAATATTATTCAGCAAACTCTACAGCTCTGCCGCGATGCGGGCATTAAAACACTGGTTGATCCAAAAGGTAATGATTACAGCATCTATAAAGGCTGCTATGTCGTCACACCGAATCGTGATGAACTCTCTCGTGCCACAAATAACGCGCCGACACTCGAAGAAGAAGACGTCGTTAACGCGTCGAATTTGTTAATGCAACAATCAGGCATAGAAAACATTGTCGCGACGCGCTCAGAAGATGGCATGACCATTGTACAAGGCGCACAAAATGATCAACCCACACGCCCTGTACACATCCCAACGCAAGCCCTTGAGGTTTATGATGTCTCGGGCGCGGGCGATACTGTGATTGCGACTATCGCAGCGGGCCTTGCCGTTGGCGCAAATCTGGTCGATGCTGCGCGCATAGCCAATATAGCGGGGGGCATCGTTGTTGCAAAAACGGGCACAGCCCCTGTTAGCGCAAGCGAGATTATTGAGCATATCGAAAAATACGGCGAAAGTGATAAATCAATCCAAATTAATAACGACCACACATCAACAAAGATTTCCAGCGTGGCTCAAATCCATGATTGGGGCAGTGCTAAGAAACAAATCGAAAAATGGCAACGCGTTGGTCTGAAAATCGGCCTCACTAATGGCTGCTTTGATTTATTACACCCCGGCCATGTGCAATATTTACATGAGGCGCGGATGCTGTGCGACCGCCTTATTGTCGCGCTTAATCACGACCAATCAGTTCGCCTGTTAAAAGGCCCCGATCGCCCAATTCAAAGCGAAGAATCCCGCGCAAGTGTTATTGGCGCATTAGCCGCTGTTGATATGGTCGTTCTTTTTGGCGCTGAAGAAGAAGGCGAAGACAATACGGCGACAGCTCTGATTACGCATTTACAGCCCGATATTTACGTTAAGGGCGGGGATTATAAGCTTGAAGATGTGCCTGAAGTGCCGGCTGTTAAATCTTATGGTGGAGAAGCCCTAATACTGGCTTTGGTTGATGGGTACAGCACAACGAATCACATTAATAAAATCAAAAAACATTCTGCCGTAAATAAGGGCTGAGCATTCACCCTAATCACATGGCTAATCACATGGCTAATCACATGGCTAATCACATGCCTAATCACATGATTGTATAATGATAAAGATAGTGTTAGAATTAGCGAGTTATTGTAACGCGTCCTCAATCATCTTATCAAAAATAGCGGTTTCATTATGTTCTCAGTCCCGAAGTTAAAGCTCTCTTTGTCCTCTACTGTTCTGTCTCTTACTTGTCTGGGGCTTCTTACAAGCTGTAGCGCAGTTGACACATATCGCAATGCAATGCCTTCTGGCTATGCGCATCAAACGGTTTTGCCTTTAGCGCAACCAAGAATGACGCATCCTTATGATAAGGACGTTGCTTATAATCCTGCACAAATTGAACATGTTGCCCTTAAACATCAAGATAAAGTTGATCAACTGCTTGAGCAAATAACGCTCGGCCTAGATATGATTTCTGCGCAAGATAGCTTATTTTTAGTCAGTGAACAAAAAAATAGAGATTTTGACGACGCTCTGCGCTTTAGCTTAAGAAATCGCGGCCTTGACCTTGATTTGACCAGCATGGCTCGCTATCAGTTAATTTATACTATGCGCCCCGCCATAGCTAAAGACTTTAAATCTATGTCGGTAATGCCGAGCCGAGATGAGATTGAATCCCTTGAATATTATGCACTTCGCCTTGTTGACACGAGCCACGGCACCCCCATAGCCAGTGCTTATTTAATACCAACATATCACGGCTTTCCTGTATCACAGGATATAATGAGTACACCAATGGACACCACAGCCCCCCGCAACGCAGAGATCGCGACGGATATGCCTGTTCATAAAGCACAGCCTATCATAGACGACTCTCCTATGCAGGCGCCTATGGATAGCGCCTTAGCCTCACCAAGCGTGCAAATATACGCGACAGATACGCCAACCGTACAAAGCGGTGATGTCAGCTATGGTAGCGTCTATACACCAGAGGATGCATCCAACGCACCTTTGGCGATCACGAACTCGGGCGTTAAGAGCAGCACAGCCCAATAATTCGTTTTATAATTTATTTTATAGAATTTTTGTATAGGACCCCCATGCGATATATTATCCTAACTTTGGCGACGCTTCCTTTATTGTGTTCTTGTTCAACGGTCAACCCGTTTGGTCATTTTCCGCTTTATGAAGAATCGTCCAATATGATCGCGCCAAATCACACCGCCGCTGATATATTGGGGCAGCAATTAAAAGCACGGCACAGCACAATGCAGCCCATTATCGTACAAAACTTCTGGAATAATCACGCCCCGCAACATATGAGCGCTTTTGGCCGCGTTATTCCTGAGCAGATTTCAACGCGCCTTATTCAACTGGGCTTTCAAGTCATACAACCTCATTATGCTCAGCAAGCCACGCAGGACATCACTCAAGGCGGCTCACCTGAAACGTTTCTCGCAGGGCAAGATATTGATATGTCCACGATTAAAAAATATTCACAAAGCGCCCATATTATCCTATCGGGCAGCTACACAAGAAGCGCCAATAACGTCAAAATTCATGCCCGCATGACGGACAGCACAAGCGGCGCATTCATTGCGGCCTATGATTATAACTTGCCCGTCACCCGCGAGATAGAAGCTCTTATAGCGCCGCCAAGCTATTAAGCAGCCCAATTCACTCCCCGACTAAAACCAGACAAGCCCCTATCGGCCTTTTACACAGCTGAGAGCCACCCCACCGATACGATGTAGAGGTGGAGGCGCATATATGCTCTACAGTAAATAAGCTCAGGGGAGGGGAATACAGATTGCGCAAGTGGCGATAAGCAGGCGCCGCATCGAGCGGCAGAAGAGAGGTCGAAACAGAAGGCATAGGGACGCTTAACTTTAGAGCTTTTCCTTATTCCTTATCGCCATCCTCATCAAACGGCACTGCACCAAATTGTTCTAATGGGTTTGGATTGGCTTCTGGGTCAAGCTCTGCGTCTTCATCATCTGGAATATCAGGCAAGAAACCATTGCTTTGTAGCTGCCACAGACCGTTATAAATACCGTCATAACGCAACAATTCATCATGGGTGCCATCTTCAACGACCTTACCTTTTTCAAACACAAGGATACGATCCAAGTGACGAATAGTGGTCAATCTATGCGCAATCGCCAAGACGGTTTTATCAACCATGATCTTATCCAGCGCATCTTGTACCAAGCGTTCTGATTCAGCATCCAGCGCCGAGGTCGCCTCATCCAAAACAAGAATTGGCGCGTCTTTAAGAATAGCACGAGCAATCGCCACGCGTTGGCGCTGACCTGCGGAAAGAGCCACACCATTAGGGCCCACAGCCGTAGAATAGCCCAAAGGCAAGTCTTTGGTGAAGTGGTCGACATAGGCGGCTTTACCTGCCTCTTCAACTTCTTCATCCGTTGCATTAAGGCGACCAAAGCGGATATTCTCGCGCAATGTATTATCGAATAGTGCAATATCTTGCGGGATCACGGCAATATTTTGCATCAAGCTGCCCGATGAAACATCTGTAATATTCTGTCTATCAATAAAGATCTCGCCGCCTTGCGGATCATAGAAACGCAGCAGCAAGTTCAATAAAGTTGTTTTACCTGATCCTGAAACACCAACAATACCCACTTTTTGACGCGCGGGGATACTTAGCTCCATTTGGTCGAGCGCTTTTTGACGTTGGTTGTAGGCGAAACTAATATTCTGGAAGTGCAGCGCACCCTGATCAACATCAAGGGCTTTTTCTGCAATATCAGTGCCCTGTTTTTTCTGTGACAGCGTGACAAGGTCTTTATAGAGTACAGTCGCTGAACGTAGATCAGTATGCGCGCTCATCAAGCGGCGATGGTTCTGGGCAAAGCTAATCAACGAAGTGTCAATCTTATGTAGATATAAGAACACCATAACAAGGCTACCGATTAAGAAATTCTCCGCGCCCAAATTCATCATGATAAAGATCAGCAAAACAATAAACTGTGTGGAGACCAACATGACCGACAGCATAAACCATTTAAGCTCTTCCCATTTAATTACGGGACCTTGCACTTTAAAAATATCGCGCTGAGCTTTGGTCAATGTCCGCATTGAAAAAGAGGATAGATCGTAGCTTTTAACCGTACGGATATTATTAATAAAATCAGTCAGACGGGAAAAGAACACATTGTCTTTTTCATCAGCGTCCTCAATACGTTTCATTAAAACGCGGTCAAAGAACTGCATCACGGTAAACATCAGTAAAACCAATATTGTGATACACAGGCCCGCCACGGGGCTTAGAATAGTTAAGGCGATAATCGATCCTGAAACAGTAACCACAACGCTAATATTAACGCTTTGCATCTCAAAGAAACTCTGCATTGAACGCCCGCCTTTACTGAGGCGCGTTAACAAAGCGCCCGTGGGGTGCTTTTCATGCCAGCCCATAGGCATATCAACCATGCGCATAAAGTAATCTTTATAAAATGTCGCTTTGGTGAAATGCGCTAGCTTGCCTTCAAGGATACGCGCGGGCCCATTAAGAGACCAATACATACCAATTAAAACCAAATAAAAGGTCAGCCACATAATAGAGCCCCCCACGACAGAGGCTTCATCAGCATATTGAATATGATTAATCAACTGCCCCAGGGCAAAGGGCTGCAATAATAATGTGAGATTCGCTAAAGTACCCAAAATATAAGTAATCGGAATCCATATGCGTTGGCCATAGGCGTAAAGCCAGCAATTACGCAGTAATTCGCGATAAACTTTTATCACATTTGGTTTTTCTGAAATATAGTCTTCAGCGGTTCTTATTTTATTCTGAGATGTTGCCATAGCTGATAAGATTGTCTATTTTATACTGGTTATATACTTGTTATATAGTAGGATCACAAAAATTACATATATATTTATAACACAGGATAGACGAGATGATAAAACACATTCTTACTCTGGGCGTTTTCTCTTTCTTTATTTGCTCATTCCTTATCGGCGCCACGCCCTATAGTGAAGCGAAAACCGTCCCGACCAATCAAGCTGAAATTTCTTTATCTTTTGCTCCGTTGGTCAAGCGCATCGCCCCTGCTGTCGTTAATATATACACCAAGCGCACTGTCACGCGCCGCACGAGCCCGTTTATAAATGACCCGTTCTTCAACCAGTTTTTCGGCAATCAACTTCGGAATGGTTTTGGCGGCTTAGAGCGCCAACGTGTTGAAGGCGCGCTCGGCTCGGGCGTGATTATTGAAGCCGAAGGCCTTGTTGTCTCGAATGCGCATGTCATTAAAGGCGCGGATGAAATCACAGTTGTCCTGCGTGATGGCCGTGAGTTTCCTGCGGTTGTCCTGATAAGCGATGAAAATTCTGACATTGCGCTAATCCAAATTAAACCTGATGGCGAAGAGCTCCCTTTTGCGAGTCTTGAACCAAGTGAGAATTTAGATGTTGGTGACCTCGTCTTAGCGATTGGTAATCCGTTTGGTGTTGGCCAGACTGTTACCAGTGGTATCGTCTCCGCCCTTGCGCGCTCTTCCATTAACATTAATGATTTTAACTTCTTTATTCAAACTGACGCGGCAATTAACCCTGGCAATTCTGGGGGACCGCTTGTGTCTATGCGCGGCGGTATTGTCGGCATTAACACGGCGATTTATTCACGTGATGGCGGCTCGCTCGGCATTGGATTTTCAGTGCCTTCAGAAATGGTCGCCGCGATTATCGCCGCTCAGAAAAATGATCGCATCTCGGAAACGGGCCATATTATCCGTCCATGGATGGGCTTAGAAGCACAAAATGTTTCCGCAGGCATTGCAGAGAGCTTAGGCCTTAAAAGCCCGCAAGGCGCGCTTATCTCAAGCCTGCATGAAGCCAGTCCCGCGCGTAAAGCCGGGTTAGAGCGCGGCGATTTGGTTAAGGCCGTTAATGGCAAAGCCATACGCGACGCCGTAGAAATGCGTTTCCGTATCGCGACCATCGCCGTTGGCGAAGATGTTGAGCTGACGGTCAATGCTGGTAAAAAAGATAAAACCATACGCTTCAAAAGCATTATGCCGCCTGAAATCCCAGCGCGTGATACGTTTATCGGTAAGGATAAAACATATTTCTCTGGCGTGAGTTTTTCTCATGTAAACCCCGCTTTGCGCGAAGAGCTACGTTTGTCACTGCCTGATAATGGCGTGGTCGTCAGCGCCATTGCTAAAGATTCAAATGCGAGCCGCTTCTTACGCATCGGCGATATCGTCGAAGAAATTAACGGTCAAGCCATAGCGAAGCCGCGTGACGTTGAAAAAGCCGCAAAAACGCAGTTTAAAGGGTATCAATTGGCAATAACGCTAAATCGCAATGGCAGCCGCCAGCAAATCGCATTACGGTAGGGCCATGAATGATCTTCTCAATTTCAATGGGGCGACGAGCAATGATCCCCACAGCACACCAAAAGAGCACGCTAAAGTAAAGCCCTTGGCGGAGCTTTTGCGCCCGCGTGATTTAAGCGAAGTTATTGGCCAGTCGCATTTAACCGATGCGGATAATGGCCTGCTGTATAAATTACAAAAACAATCCCCCTTGCCTTCACTTATTTTATGGGGGCCGCCGGGCTGCGGTAAAACAACGATTGCGCGTTTATTCGTCACGGATAGCGAAGACTATCGTTTTGAACAAATATCAGCGATATTCTCAGGCGTGAGTGATCTACGGGCCTTATTTGATTCCGCAAGGAACCGTCAGCGCAATGGCGTACACACAGTCTTATTCGTTGATGAAATTCACCGCTTTAATAAAGCACAGCTTGATGCCTTTTTACCTGTACTTGAAGATGGCACCTTAACCTTAATTGGCGCGACAACCGAAAACCCATCATTTTCCTTAAATGCCGCGTTGCTCTCACGCTGTAGCGTTTTAACGCTTAACCGCCTTGATCAAGACGCTTTAGAAGCGCTCTTAAGTAAAACTGAAGCGCATTTAGAGCTGAGCTTAAATATTGATGAGGAAGCCCGCCAAGCCTTGGTTGATGCGGCCGATGGCGATGGCCGTTACTTACTCGGCGCGATTGAAAAGATTGCCGCCTATGACAGAGAAGCCCCGTTAGGCCGTAAAGACTTACTCGAGCTGATTAATCGCCGCGCCCCACTTTATGATAAAAGTGATGAGGGCCATTATAACCTGATCAGCGCCCTGCATAAATCTATTCGCGGCTCTGATCCTGATGCGGCGCTTTATTGGCTTGCACGCATGTTACAAGGCGGCGAAGACCCACGCTTTATCGCCCGCCGCCTATGCCGTATGGCCAGCGAAGATATCGGCCTTGCTGACCCACAAGCCCTCGTTCAATGCAACGCCGCTTGGGAAAGCTTTGAGCGCTTAGGCAGCCCAGAGGGTGATTTAGCCTTAGCGCAAGCCGCCGTCTATCTTGCCTGCGCCCCAAAATCAAATGGTGTCTATGCGGCGTTTAAAACCAGCATGGCCTTTGCGAAAAAAAGCGGCGCGCATATGCCCCCTAAACATATTTTAAATGCGCCGACCAAATTGATGAAAGATCAAGATTATGGCACGGGCTATATATATGACCATGACACGCCTGAGGGCTTTTCCGGCCAAGATTATTTCCCCGAAACCCTCGGTCGCCAAAATTTCTATGATCCGCCAGAGCGCGGTTTTGAGCGTGATATTAAAAAGAGACTGAGTTATTGGTCAAAATTACGTGATGAAAAAGCTTGACAGCTTTGTCATAATTTGGTCTTGTGGTGACGTTTTTACTTATAATTAAAGGTACGTCATGGTTTTTAATAATACATTCATTGGTAAAGTCGGTAACGTTAACACCCCAACATCGCAATCTAGTGACGATGTTACTGAAATTGAAAGCATCGCACCGGGCGAAACCTTCGAACATGATGGCCCCGTTCTTGTTAAAAAGACTATTGGCAAAGGCGCAATCGTTAAAATAAAAAATGGTGGCATTACAGTCCAAGGCTCTGTTGACGACGACGTAAAGATAACAGTCAAAGATACGAGCACAAGCGATAGCATCACCATATCAGGCGCAAATTCAATCATTTCTGGTAACAATATGGTCATCATCAACGGAACTATTATTAGCGGCAATAATGTACAAGTTAATAACTCTTTTTCAAATGCTGCTGAAAATGACCAAATCCCTCGAGGCATTACTCTCCATGAACAGGTTGGCGATAACGTCACTTTAGTCTCGGACAAAGATATAGAGCTCAAAAAAGACGCCGGCGCAACATTAAAAGCCGAATCTGATCGCGGCTTTGAGAGCCTGTCATTAGGAGACAACTCTTCCGTTCAAGCGCAAAGAGATATAATCATCGACGGAAAAGCGGGCGAGAATACTCAGCTCACTTCTGGGCGAAGCATTGAGGTTGGGCTTATGCTATCAGGCAGCTCAGCTAATGCAGGGCGTAATTTCGAAGCTGAATGCGTTGAAAACTCGACCATCAATGCCGGCAGGAATGCAGAAATAAGTAAAATCATGGGCACGTCCTACGTTAATGCTGGACGTAATGTAGAATCTGACCAAGCCGATGAAACTGCGAGTATCTCGGCTGGTCGAAAAAAAGAGATTGGTTCAGTTAGCGCCCCTACCCCCAAGAGCGGCAAAAAGCAAAATCCGGGATTTATATATTGATACAAGAACAGCTCATCGACTTCACGCCAGAGGGCAAAAAAGAGCGCCTTTCACAAGCGCAGATTGTCGCATTATACCCTTATGCGCCTGAATGCCTATATCGCAGCTATTTTAACCCCGGCCATATTACAGGCTCTGGCGTACTTGTCAGCGCCGATGGACAGCGTGTTTTATTGAACCACCATAAATTTCTTGATAAATGGCTGTATTTTGGCGGTCACGCTGATGGCGATAATAATATTTTAAACGTTGCCCGCCGCGAAGTTGAAGAGGAATCTGGCCTGAGCGATTTCGACCTCGCTTATAATGATATACTCAGCCTTGATGTCCACCCTATCCCTGAAAATGCAGCAAAAAGCGAACCTGCCCATAAACATTTTGATGTGCTGTATTTGTTCCAAATGCGTGAAGGAAGCAATGAAACGCCTGCTTTAAGTGATGAATCCGTCAGTCTTAAATGGGCCGAGTGGGATACGCTAGAGCAGTTTTCACTTGATCCGCATGTTCTTTTCGCGCTACACAAGGCTTTGAAACTTCTCTCAAGCTAGGCAGTAACCGAATGTTAACATGGATATCAGTAGCCGCCGGCGGCGCTATAGGTGCCGCTCTACGTTATGGCGTTAATGTTGCTACCGTCGCGATATGGGGCTTAGGCTTTCCTATCGCAACGCTGATTGTTAACATTTTAGGCTCTTTTATTTTAGGAAGCTTGGTTGGCCTATTTACGCATTACGGCACCCCAAGCCCTGAAATGCGCCATTTTATTGTTACGGGTATGCTTGGGGCTTTTACGACTTTTTCTACATTCTCGCTGGATAGTGTCACTTTGTTTGAACGCGGCGAGTATGGTATGCTTTCTTTCTATATTTTGGCCTCTGTGCTTTTGGGCATTGGTGCTTTTTTCTTTGGCCTATTTATTATACGGACATTATTTTCATGACTCAGGTTCAAAACATTATTGTAACTAAAGACGATTCAGGCCAAAGGCTAGACCGCTGGCTTGGCAAAATGGGCGTGCCCTTTTTCTTAGTTCATAAATTCTGCCGCTCTGGCCAATTACGCATTGACGGCAAACGCTCAAAAGCTGACGTGCGCCTGCAAGAAGGTCAAAAAGTCCGCGTGCCCCCTTACACGCCAAAAGACAGCAGCATCAGAACAGAAGAGCGCCCACTGACCGAGCAAGATCGTGATTATATTAAATCACTGGTTATGTATGATGATGGTCAAATTATTGCGCTGAACAAGCCTAATGGCCTTGCCACGCAAGGCGGCACCAATATGAAACAACATGTAGATCGTATGCTTGAAGGATTATGTAGCAAAGACGGCGTCAAGCCGCGCCTTGTACACCGCCTTGATAAAGACACATCAGGTATATTGCTGCTCGCCCGCTCTGCTGAAATGGCGCGTTTATTGGGGGATAGCTTTAAGTCTAAAGATATTGAAAAATATTATATCGGCATCACAACCCCCGCACCAGACAAGCCACGCGGCGATATAAAAGTCCCACTTTTGAAAAAAAGCATGGGCTTTGATAAAGATCGTATTATCGTTTCTGAAGATGGCCGCTTTGCACACACAATGTATAAGCAGCTTGAAAAAGTCGGCAAAACCGCCGCTCTGCTGGTCTTTAAACCATTAACTGGCCGTACGCACCAAATTCGTGTGCATAGCGCGTTTATAGGCTGCCCACTTATTGGCGATTTTAAATATGGTTACGAGCCTGAAGAAATGCAGCAAATTAGGCTGAATAAGCGCCTGCACCTGCACGCTTACCGTCTAAAATTGCCTTATCCAGGTGAGCCGAAAAAGACACTTGATTTAACCGCCCCTTTACCCAATGATTTCAAAGAAAACATGGCTTCATTAGGGTTTAATACGCAAATCAGACCTGACGATTTAGAATTTTAGATAAAAGAGCTCTCCCAATGACATCATCAGCCGCGCCGTTAAAAGACGATACAAAACAAAAAAAATCTAACCCCATAGTCAAATGGCTGCTTCGTCTTGTTTTGATCTTTGTTGGCTTTATCGTTATTGCTCTTATTTCCATGAATGCTTTAAACGGCACAGGAGACGCGCAAAAATCGAGCATAGAAGGTATATTGCACGATATATTTAAGGGTGATGCGGTCATTCATAAATTTAATCAATTTTCAGCGCTTCCATATTTAAGTATCGAAGTTGAAGATGTTACGGTCGCTGACAAGGACGTAAAAACAAAGCTTTTAATGGGCGCTGAGTATTTTGCATTCCAAACAGGCCTTATAAATATCCTACTACAAAAACCCTCTTTCCTTAAACTCGAGGTTCGGAAGTTTTACGCAGCCCCGGGAACTCTAGCGCCTAAAGCGTTGATAATTGACTATATAAAACCTGTCGAAGGCACAAATAAGCTCTCCGTCAAAGGTCAATATAGTCAGCTACCTTTCGCGTTCACAATCGATGTCGCACCACATAATGATGGGGTCGATTTAACCTATGGTTACAAACTCAAAAGATCCTTTACGCTGAGCGGCATGATTGATGCCTTGAATATTAAAGCTCAGCTCAATAACAAATCTGATGGTCTGTATTTTGAAGACCTTATCGTCAGCCAGTCCGAGTTAGAATTATTAACAGGCGAAGCGAAACTTAATGTTGGCTCTATTTCTAAAGTTCTGGCTAATCTATCGCTAGAGGGTGCTTCGATACAAACAGAGCTTACACATAAAGCCTCCAGCAAAAGTAAAGAGACCGCAAAAATCGACAAAAAAGTTGAGGGCAATACTGCTGAGTTAGATACGGAAGAGGCCCCGAAAACAGAAGTGACAGAAGCAGAAGCTGAGGTCACAACCGTAACACTGGACCCTGAACGTTTAACGGGCCATATCAAGATCAAAGATTTTGATCTTTCCAATTTGACGGCATCTGATAAAGCCAGCTTTATACTACACACAGCCTTAAGTGAAATCATCGCGAAGATAAACGCCCCTATTGATGGTTTATATCAAGACAAAGCCAGCGAGACTGACGGCCATAAACCATTTTTCCCTGCGCTTAACGTGAATGTTGACCTTGAACTGCGCAATTTAAAAATGAATAATGCCGCCCTTGGCGACCTAACATTCCCTATTTCTTTACAAGATCAAGAGCTCAGCATTAAGCCCATTACTGGACAAATTAATGAAGGCTCATTCAGTGGCGCGCTCAGCCTTACCGAAGGCTTAGATCATTTATTACGCTACAGCCATGATTTGCGTTTACAGCAATGGAATTTTGGTCAATTGCTCACGGACATGGAACTTAACCATAGTGAAGTTATCGGCAAGGCTAATTTTGACAGTAAAATCACATCTGAAATGACCGCGATAAACAGCTTCGCAGATACAATGAACGGCGATTTCCGTTTTGTTATCGCTGATGCCGAAATGAAAAGCGGTATCGTTAATAAATTAATGGGTGGTCTGGTTACAGCGCTTATTCCTAATCTGACACCAGAAAGCAAAAGTAAAATAAACTGCGTCATCGGAAATTTTGCTATTCAAGACGGCACAGCTCAATCAGAAGCTCTATTTGTTGATACCGATCGCACTCAAATTGTCGGCCAAGGTCAAATTGACTTGAAAAAAGGCCTGTATGATATGAAGCTCGTTCCTAAAGCAAAGAAAACAACTTTGCTTGATATAACCCCATCGATAAACATATCAGGGCCATTATCATCCCCCCAATTCAGCCCTGATGCATTTTCCCTCAGCAGTAAAATTGGCGGCGCGTTATTAGGCCTTGTTAATCCGCTCTTCTTAGTGGCAACTTTGACTGATTTCAGTTTTTCTAAGGAACATAGCTGCTATCAGTCTGTTGAAAATAAGGGCGAAGAATAAACCATGAAACGTTTTTACAAAACCGCGACATATAATGAACAATCGGGTCAATTTTTTATTACGCTTGATGGGCGCCCCATAACGACGCCTGGGCGCCATATCCTCCATACACCGACCGAATCCTTAGCCAAAGAAGTCTGCGCGGAATGGATGGCGCAGGGGGATGACATTATTCCCGATTCGATGCCGATCACCCAATATTGCTATACCGCTTTAGATTATGTGACGAAACATCGCACAGAGATCACCGCGACTATTCTAAATTTTCTGAATACTGATTTATTATGCTATCGCACGGATCGACCACAAGAGTTAATCGAAAAACAAAACACCGCTTGGGACCCTTATGTAAGCTGGTTCACTGATCATTTTGGCCACAGCTTAGAGACCACAACGGGGCTCATTGCTCTCACCCAAGACGCAGCCGCTCATGAAAAAGTAAAAACGCATGTTGATGGCCTAGAGACAGAACAGCTGACTATTGCGCAGTTTTTAACCGCAAGCTGTGGGTCTTTAATTATGGCGCTCTGCTTTGTCGAAGGCGCAACGACATGCGAGGCGATGTTTAATGCCGCTTTTGTAGAAGAACTGCATCAAGGCGCTGTGCACGAAGAAGAACGATTCGGCATTGACCCGATACAAGAAAAACAACGCGCGCGCCTAAGCCGAGATCTAAAAGCAGCGGAAACTTATCTTACTTGCCTAAAGCAGAATTAAAACTACTTCACTTCACGAGTGACAGATCGAGATAAATCAGTATAATCAATCCATAAAGTCGCCCTTCAAAGCGTAAAGCTACGCATCTCGAGTAGAACCATAGGATTAAAAATGAAAAACGCACAATATAGCGGTTTTGATAATTTTGCTGTCAGTTTCGCTAAAACGGTACTTAAATTTCGCTGGTTAGTGATTATTCTTAGCTTACTGGCTGTCATTGGTACTGGTTACGGTATGAAAAACCTTGGTTTTTCTAATAGTTACCGCGTCTTTTTCTCACAAGAGAACCCTGAGCTTACTGCCTTTGAAGCCTTCCAAAACACCTACACAAAAAATGACAGCCTTTTATTTGTCGTTAAACCAAACACAAGTGAAGTCTTCTCCCCATCCGTAATGGATGCCGTTGAGAAAATCACTGAGCAGGCGTGGCAAATCCCTTTCGCAATACGTGTTGATTCCGTTACAAACTTCCAATATAGCTACGCTGAACAAGATGACTTGATCGTTGATGACCTAATTTTTGAAGCCAAAGACTTAAGTCTAGCGGAGCTTAAAGCACGCGAAGAGATCGCCCATAGTGAGCCGCTGCTCGAAGGGCTTTTAATCGCCGAAGATAATCGCGCTACGGGCATTAATGTCGTTTTACAATATCCAGAAAAAAGCATTACTGAAGTGCCGCAATCGGCGCTGTATGCTCGCCAGATTGCTGACGATATACGCGCCCAATATCCTGACTTAACGATCGCGCTCACTGGCGTTGCCATGATGAATAATGCCTTTGCCGAATCAGGGCAAAAAGACGCGATGACCCTAACCCCGATCATGTATTTAGTGTTGATCCTCGTTATGCTGGTCAGCTTGCGTTCCCTATCGGCGACATTTTCGGCAATTACGATTATTGCGCTCTCTTTTATCTGCGCCTTAGGCCTTGCTGGATTTATGGGTATATTGCTCACCCCAATATCTATTGTTGCCCCAACAATTATTACGACCTTGGCGATTGCCGATTCCATTCATATTTTGGTCTCTGTGCTACAAAACATGCGCCAAGGCATGAGTAAAAACGACGCCTTGATTGACTCTCTGCGCATTAATTTTGTGCCTGTTAGCCTGACATCACTCACAACAATTATCGGCTTTTTGACTTTAAACTTCTCGGATGCTCCACCATTCAGGGACCTTGGTAATATCACAGCCATTGGCATTGTTGCAGCGTGGCTGTTCTCTTTAACCTTCTTACCCGCTTTAATGAGCTTACTGCGCGTAAAAGTAAAAGCAGAAACCTCTGCTGGGGTGGGCAAAGATTCGCTACTTACGCGCCTGCTCGAAAAGCACGGGCGCTTTATTATTCGCCGCCGCAAAGCTGTCTTATCTGTTAGCGTTATTATTGCCGTCGCATTAATGGCCGCAATACCGCAAATTGAACTCAATGATCAATGGGTTGAATATTTTGATGAATCCATCGAGTTTCGACGTGATGCTGAATTTGGTATGGAAAACCTGACAGGTGTTTATCAGATGGAATTCTCTATCCCTGCAGAAAACTCTGGCGGAATTAGTGAGCCTGAATATCTTGACCATCTCGATCAATTTGCCCAATGGTTGCGCGATAAAGATGGCGTTCGTCATGTCTATAGCATTACCGACATTATGAAGCGCTTGAATAAAAACATGCATGGCGATAATCCTGATTGGTATAAATTACCGGACCGCCGTGAGTTATCTGCGCAATATTTATTATTATACGAAATCTCATTGCCTTATGGCCTTGATATGAATGACCGGATCAATCTTGATAAATCCGCCTCTCGTCTGACCGCGACATTAGATAATGTCACCACACAACAAGTCCGTGAGTTTATTAAGGATTCTGAACAATGGTTAACGGATAATGCCCCGCACTATATGGTGGCTGCGCCCACTGGCGCGACCGTGATGTTCTCCTATATTTCTCAGCGTAATATTGAAGGCATGCTGCGCGGTAATGCCATCGCATTAATTGCCATTTCATTGATATTAATGCTCAGCCTACGCAGCTTTACACTGGGGGCATTAAGCATTATCCCCAATGCTATTCCGATATTAATGACCTTTGGCCTATGGGCCTTGACGGTACAACAAGTGGGCATGGCTGCGGCTGGTGTTTCCGCCGTTGCCCTTGGTATTGTCGTCGATGATACAGTGCATTTCATATCTAAATATCTGCGCGCGCGCCGTGAAAAAGGTCTGAGCAAACCAGGGGCGATTATTTATGCCTTCCGCACAGTCGGCGCAGCATTGATTATTACATCACTGGTCTTGGCCATTGGCTTCCTTGTCATGTCGACATCGAGCTTCATGGTTAATGAACAGCTTGGCTTGATGACGGCTGTAACAATTATGGTGGCTCTTATTATTGACTTCACAATGCTGCCTTGCCTCTTGCTGCTGAATGACAAAACTGACACACTACAAACAGCAGAGCTCGCGACACTCGCTGCCGACGACAAGTAAGTAATTTTTTTAATAAACGGCAGGGTCACTGCCGCGACCACAAGTTTAAGGACGATGAATATGCATAGTAGATTCGATTTTATTTCTAAAGGGGTTGCTTGCGCATCTCTCTTTGGCGTTTTGCTTTTGACGACCGGCGCGCCCTTGGTGACAAAAGCCCAAGCTCAAGATCAAGCCTCTGCCCCTACCCCGGCACAAAGTGATGAAGATCGTGGCTATGCTATTGCTAAAAAAGCGGATCAATCTGATCTTGGCTACACTGACCATAAAGTCAGCTTAAAAATGGTTCTTAGAAATGCGCAAGGTCAAGAAGCCACGCGTGATATGCGCTTTACCGTGCAAGAAGTTGCTGATACGGGGCTTGGCGACCGCTCACTTATCATATTTGATAGCCCTGCAGATGTTTCAGGTACTGCGCTTCTCTCACATGCTAAAATTTTAGATGCTGATGATCAGTGGTTATTTTTACCTGAAGGGAAGAAAATCAAAAGAATCTCGTCCAAAAACAAATCGGGCCCTTTTGTTGGCAGTGAATTTGCTTTTGAAGATTTCACCGCACAAGAACTGAACAAATATAAATACAAATTTCTACGCCAAGAGCCATGCCCAAACACACCAGAGCTTACATGTGATGTGGTTGAAAGATACCCTCTTTATGAACGCTCTGGCTATACACGCCAAATTGGCTGGACGGATACTGAAGTTTTCCAAACGCGCCGTATCACTTTTTACGACCGTAAAGACTCCCTATTAAAAACGCTCGATTCATTAAATTACAAACTATATGACGGCAAATATTGGCGCGTACAGTTAATGAAAATGAACAATCACCAAACTGGTAAATCAACGGATCTTGTCTACGGGCCTTATAGCTTTAAAAATGGCCTGACTGATAAGGATTTTGTTAAGGGTGTGTTAAACACTTTATACTAGTTTGTTATAAAATCACTCTAGCGTGAGAGCCTATAATGAAAAAATCCATTTCTCTATGCCTAACCCTGCTAACTTTTCTGGCGTCTTCGAATTTTACAGCACCTTCAGCTTATGCTGAGGAGTACACAAAAACAGATACCGCAGCAGAGCCTTTCTTCTCAAAGCCCCCAAAAGCTTTTAGAGGGGCATGGAATATTAATGGCTATACGGGTATTGAGGCGCGCATATTCACGCAGAATAAAAACTGGCCTGGGCAAGTCAACAGACCAGATTTCTCATTGATATTTAATCCTGAATTTCGCTACAGAAGTGATGATGGCAATCACCGCGCCAATTTCATTCCCTTTTTACGCGGCTCAACCGTTGATGCAGAGCGCAGCCATGGCGATATTCGTGAAGCCTATTGGGCCTATAACAACGACGGCCTTGACGTTTTGGCTGGCATTAATAAAGAATTTTGGGGCGTTGCAGAATCCGCTCATCTGGTTAACATCATTAACCAGACTGATTTCGTCGAAGACCCGGATCAAGAAGATTACCTCGGCCAGCCAATGATCCGTCTTGCGTCACAAAACGACTGGGGACGTGTGACCGCTTATGTTCTGCCTTATTTCCGCGAAAGAACATATCCCGGTGAACAAGGCCGCTTACGTTCGCCCGCGCTTGTTGATATTGATAACGCAACATATCAAAGCGGCGCTGAAGAATGGCACCCCGATTTCGCCGCACGTTATAGCCATTATATTGGTGAATTTGATGTTGGCCTGACCTATTTTTCCGGTACCAGCCGTGAAGCGATCTTAAAGTTAACTAGTGAAGGTAAGCTGCGCCCGCATTACGAACAAATCAATCAAATTGGCCTTGATCTACAATATACAAACGAATCATGGCTCTGGAAACTTGAAGCTATTGGCCGTGAAGGCCAAGGCGATTCTTTTGCCGCTTTTGTTGGTGGCTTTGAATATAGTTTTTATCAAGTCATGGATAGCGATATCGATCTGGGACTTTTACTTGAATATCAATATGATGGCCGCGACCAAGATAAAGCACCGCATAGCCTTGCTAATAATGATGTTTTCGCCGCGGCACGCTTGGCATTTAATGACACGCAAGATACAGAAATCCTTGCTGGATTCACAATGGATCACGAAGATAATGATACATTTGTCAATATTGAAGCCTCAACCCGTATCGGCCAAAATTACTCCGCTGAACTGCGTGCTCGATTCTTAACCAATGCTAATTTTGGTGATCGCTTATATGATTTTGCACGTGATGATTATGTTCAGCTGCGTTTAGCGCGTTATTTTTAAGCGTATAATAAATATTGTATCAGCGCGTAGACATGATAAAACTCTATCAATGCACTTAAATTATCTTTGATAAACACTTTGATATAACACAGGGATTAACAGGGCAAACATAATGACCAAAAAACTTTTTTTAATCATACTTATTTCAATTTGTTTCAGCGCTGGCGGCTATTTAATTGCTGATCATTTCCTGACAAGCGCCGCCCGAGACAAAGCCCTTGCCGCCGAAGCCCTTGCCGAAGCGGAACGCGCCGCTGAGAAAAGGAAAGCCTTTAACGCGCAAAGCTTCACGCTTGATAATGGCTTAGAAGTTGTCTTAATTGAAAATCATCGCGCCCCCATCGTCTCACATATGATGTGGTATAAAGTTGGCGCAGCCGATGAAGATTGGGGCAATTCTGGCCTTGCACATTTCTTTGAGCACCTAATGTTTAAAGGCACACAAATTTTGGAGCCCGGTGAATACTCGCGTGTGGTCCGCGCCCTTGGCGGTAACGATAACGCCTTCACAGCGCAAGACTTCACGGCTTATTTTGTTAATATAGCGACAGAAAATCTGCCTGAGATCATGCGCATGGAAGCCGACCGCATGGTTAATTTGAATATTCCTGAAGAGCATTTTTTATCAGAACGTAATGTTATTTTGGAAGAGCGCGCAAGCCGCACAGATACAAACCCCAGCGCCCGTTTAATGGAAACGATGCGCGCAACTTTATTTCCGAACCACGCTTATGGCGTACCCGTCATTGGTTGGCGCGAAGAAATCGCTACGCTTAAATATCAAGAGGCAATGGATTTTTACGCGAAATGGTACGCCCCCAATAACGCTGTCTTAGTTGTCTCTGGTGCAATTAGCCGTGATGAGCTCGAGGCTTTAGCGCAAGAATTTTATGGCTCTATTCCTGCAAAAAAAGCGGCCTCGGGCCCTGAATATAGCGCGCCGATTTTGCCGGGGGAGAAGAACATCTCTTATAAAGACGCACAAGTTAGACAACCTAACTTTATCCGCTTATGTCGCACGCCCAGCTATACGACAGATAAAGCGCAAGCGCTTGCTTTGGACATCGCCACAAATATTCTCGATGGAGGATCAGCCACACGTCTGTATCAAAGCCTCGTTAATAAAGGGCAATTAGCCAATAACATCTCGCTTAATTATTCAGGTTTCTCGAAACAAGAAGCGACGCTATCTATTAGCGCTTCACCGCGTGAGGGCACTACCCTCGAAGCGCTTGAAGCTGCGATTGATAAAGAAATCAATATCTATACAGAACAGCCACCAAGCGATACTGAAATTCAAGAAGCGAAAGACCGCCTGATTAATAGCGCTATTTTTGCACGAGACAGCTTACAAGGCCCCGCTTATATATTTGGCCAAGCCATCACAACTGACCTCAGCATCAATGATGTTGAATATTGGGCTGAGGATATCGCTGCCGTGCCTAATGACGCCATTCGCGCCGCAGGACATTCTCTGTCCGATAGCGCTCGTTGCGTTAACGGTTACTTATTGCCCGAAACTGGTGACCCTGCACTAGACACAGAAGCCGTAGCGGCACCAGAAGCAACGCCATTAACAGTCCTACAGCCAGCCGAAATAAACGGAGGTTCAAGTGAATCAAATGAATAAGAACGCCCAATTTTTAAAATCACTTATGGCGATTGGCCTGTTAAGCGTTTCCTCCTTAGGAACGGCATATGCGGGACCAGCAAACACTGTCAAACAAGCGACCAATACAGAGCCACAAATAGCCCCTATTGAAGCGGTAAAGCCCTTTATTCCCATACAGGAATTAACAACGCAATCTGGTATGAAAATTTGGTTTGTCGAAGACCATAGCGTTCCTGTCTTATCATTAAAGTTCTTTTTCTCGAATATCGGCGCGGCCTATGACCCTGATGAAAAACAGGGCATCGCACGCATGGTTTCAAATACTCTAGACGAAGGCGCAGGGCAGCTTAGCGGCAAAGACTTTCAGAAAATGCTGAATGACCATGCTATTGCACTGTCTTTTTCAAGCTCCCGCGATGATTTTTCAGGCTCTCTTAAGACATTGACACGCTATCAAGACAAAGCTTTTGACTTGTTAAAGCTCTCTTTAAACTCACCGCGCTTTGATGACGAAGCAATAGAGCGTATGCGTAATGCGAATATTGCCCGCATTAAATCATCCCTTAGCCAGCCTGCTTGGATTACGGCACGTATTTTTAACGATACGCTTTATGGCGACCATCCCTATGCTAAAAATAGCGGTGGTACATTATCAAGCCTTGCAGCCATCACCAAAGCTGATTTAAAAGCTTATGTAACGGAGAATTTCACACGCGACCGCTTACATATTGCCGTCACAGGGGACATAGATCCTGCGCGGTTGACAACAACTATTGAAAATGTTTTTGGCCCTCTTCAACAAAACCGCATTCGCCCTTTAGCCCCCGTTGAGCCGTTTCAATGGCCTGAAAGTGGAAAAAGCAGCCTATTTAAAATTGATAATATGCCACAAAGCAAAGTTATGATCGCTCTGCCCTCCATCGGTATTGATGATGAGCGTTACTATGCGATGAGCTTACTATCAACCATATTAGGTGGCAGTGGCTTTGGCTCGCGCCTCATGGAAGAGATCAGAGAAAAACATGGCCTCACTTACGGTATATATAGCGGCCTCTCACAAGGCGAAGCTGTTAATATGTTGCAAATTAGTGCCTCCTCGCAAAATGAAACTGTAGCGGAGCTATTAACGCGAACCGTGGATGAGCTAACAAAACTTAAAAACATCCCCGTCAGCGAAGAAGAATTGCAATCGCATCGAGATTATTTAATCGGCTCAATGCCGCTAAGCCTGACATCAACAGATGCCATATCAAGCATTATGCAGAGTTTACAAATGCAAGGCTTACCGAGCACATATTATGATAGTCATGGCGCTAAACTAAAAGCCGTCACCGCTGAAGATATCCAAAAACTCGCCACTGAGCTTCTGGATTCTGAACGGGCTGTTAGCGTAATCGCAGGCGGCCTAACGGTTGAAGATTTACCACATGATGCCACGCAATTGCACGATTTCACACTTGTCACTGAACTACCCAATGTAGAATAAGGTCGTAAACATATATGAGTATTGAGAATAGTGCCTTATGGGCTCAGTTAGAATCTTTAGCACAAACAGCAAAGGGTCGCCCGCTCATTGAGTTATTTGAAGATGAGCCAAAACGTGCGGAGCGATTCAAGATTGAGGCTGATGGCCTATATTTTGATTATTCAAAAACCTCGATTAATGCTGAAAGCCGCAAGGCCTTATTGCAACTTGCCGAAAGTCAGGACGTTGAAGGCCTCAAGCATAAAATGTTTGCTGGAGAGCCGATCAATACGACAGAGGACCGCGCCGTATTACACACAGCATTGCGAGCCCCCAAAAGCGCAGCGGTCCATTGTGAAGGGCGGAATATCAGCGACGAAATACATGACACATTAAAACATATGCAGCGCCTTTGTGAATCTGTCGATAATGGCCATTGGCGCGGTCATAGCGGCGCCAAGATCACAGATGTTGTACATATTGGCATTGGGGGATCTGACTTAGGGCCTTTTATGGTTTGTGATGCTTTGAAAAACTACGCATCGACACAATGCTGCGTGCATTTTGTCTCCAATGTCGATGGTGCGGCACTAACATCTGCGTTAAAAAACTTAAATCCCGATACGACTTTATTTCTTATCGCTTCTAAAAGCTTCACCACAGAAGAGACGCTAAAAAATGCCCATAGCGCAAAAAAATGGTTTTTAGAAAAAACAAAAGCCGATCAAGCTGCGATAGCTCAGCACTTCATCGCGATGACAACCAATAGCCTAGCGGCGATTGATTTTGGTATTGATGCTCAGAATATCCTGTCTTTTGGTGATTATGTTGGCGGGCGCTTTAGCCTCTGGTCATCCATCGGCCTTCCCATTGCTTTGGCTATTGGGTTTGATAATTTCAAACAGATGTTGGCGGGCGCTCATGCCATGGATCAGCACTTCCTCAATGCTCCCCCCACCAAAAACATCCCCCTTATGCTTGCTTTGGTCGGCATTTGGCATCGTAATTTTTGTCACTATGAAACCCTCGCTATATTACCCTATGCGCAAGACTTACAATCCCTTCCTGCGTATTTGCAGCAAATGGATATGGAATCAAATGGCAAGGAAATCGATAAAAAAGGACGCGCCCTGCCCTTTGAGACTGGCCCTGTCATATTCGGCGCGAGCGGCACGAATGGTCAACATGCTTTTTATCAACTTATTCATCAGAGCAAAACAATTATACCTTGTGAGTTTATTGCCTTTAAACAAAGCTTGTCACCACTCAATGAGCATCATCAAACTTTACTCTCTCATGTTATCGCACAATCGCGCGCTTTGATGATTGGCACGCAGGGCACGCAACAAACAGCCCCGCCAGAAAAAACCTTTAGCGGTAACCGCCCCTCAACCACATTAATCATTGATCAGCTAACGCCTTATCGCCTTGGCCAATTACTCGCCCTGTACGAGCATAAGATATTTGTTCAGGGCGCTATTTGGGGGTTAAACAGCTTTGACCAGCCTGGTGTTCAGCTTGGTAAGGTTTTGGCTGCTGATATAGCCCTGCATATAAGCGCATTAAAAGATAATATGGCCTCATTAGACGAAGTTGATGGCTCAACACAAAAATTATTAAAACACCTCTATTGCGAATAAACATGTTCAATTAAGGATATTTTTATTAAAATACTGAATAATAAGTAGAATCATAAATATAGTAGCCTAAAGAGGAAGACTAGAATGGTGGACAAAGGGGCCATAGAGTTAAGCCCATTATCCCAAGAAGAGCTTGATCGTATCATCAAGAGCCACCGCATGTATAGCGAAGGTTCCGTTGGTGGTGCACGCGCCGTATTGACGGATCGCGACTTGTCCAATCTAGATTTTCATAGCGCTGATATGAATGGCGCTGATTTCTCTCGGTCTAAATTTAAACATTCCAATATGTCCGCGGCTGATTTTACGAATGCCATTTTCTCTGGTTGCGACCTTAGATCCGCGAATTTGCAGCACGCTAAATTGGCGCGCGCGGATTTTCGCGGCGCTAAAGTCTGCGGTGCGAATTTACACAAGGCTGATTTAAACAAAGCTGATTTGCGTAAAGGTGAGCTAACAGGTTATGGCGTTAGCGCCCGCGAAGAAGGCCGCACTCTATTTACAGGCGCGAAATTATCGGAAGCCAATTTAAATGGTATACGCGCTGCAGATGCCGACTTCACGGATGCAAACTTATCCGCCGTATTATTAATTGATGCCGATTTGAAAAATGCGACACTATTAGGGGCCAACCTTTCAGATTCTGATTTAACGGGCGCCACCTTAACCAATGCCGATATGAGTGATGCGATTATTACAGGGGCGAATATGGCCTCTACTGAGCGTGGGCGCCTAAAGCTTGATCGCGCCATTACGAGCGAAAGCTCAGGCCAGTCCCTTGATAATAATCCTGCTGATTTAAAAACATTACTGCTCGCACATGTAACATGGATTGAGACTGCAGGTAAAAAAGGCAAACAGCTTAACCTAAGCGGTTATGATTTACGCAGCATGACACAGTTAAATAAGATGCCTTTAACCGCATGCAAAGCACAAAAAGCCAATTTCATAGATATGGACTTATCGGGCATGCATTTGCAAAGCGCGCATTTTGAAGATTCAGATTTTCGCGATAGTAATTTGTCACGCTCAGATATGCGCGGCACGCATTTTGACCGCAGTAACTTCACACGCGCGAATATGCGTAACGTCAAAGCTTGCCCTTTAAAAATCGGTAAAGGCCTGCTCTCCACGAATATGTCTGAATGTAATTTCAAATATGCTGATTTTGAAAATGCCGATTTACGTGATGTTAATTTCACTGGCGCAGATCTCAGCCACACGAATTTAAACGGCGCAGATTTACGCGGCGCTATTTTTGACAACACCAAGCTGTTTAGCGTCTATTTTGAAGATGCGCAAATTGATGCCGCTTCATTAGTCAAATTTATTGGCTAAACGCTTTATCCCCGCGCTTTTACCCTATGAATCCCGATAATATCTGACATGAGCTATAATTTGCGCTAACACTTAATCTATGCGTATTAGATATCTACCAGAAACACTGATTAACCAAATTGCTGCCGGTGAGGTGCTTGAGCGCCCCGCTGCCGCCGTAAAAGAATTGGTTGAAAACGCCATTGATGCCCATGCGAACCGCATAGACGTCGAAATTCGTGATGGCGGCAAAAGCTATATATCCGTATCAGATGATGGCCACGGTATGAGCCATGATGAATTAATCGCGGCGCTTGACCGTCACGCGACCTCTAAACTACCTGATGATGATTTACTCAATGTCGACCATTTGGGTTTTCGCGGTGAAGCTTTGCCCTCTATTGCCTCGGTGAGCCGCTTAACCGTCTCAACCAAAGATTCAGCCAGTGGCGATAGCTGGAAAATTCTGGTTGAAGGCGGCAAAAAAGCCATGCCTGTACCAACGAGTCATGCACAAGGCACAAAAATTGAAGTACGCGATTTGTTTTTTGCCACACCAGCCCGCTTAAAATTCATGAAAACTGAGCGCTCAGAATATACGGCAGTAAAAGATATAATGGTTCGCCTTGCCATGGCTTGGCCTGAGATTGCCTTTACCCTAACCCATAACGGCAAAAAAGCCCTAAACCTACAAGCGGGTCGATCAGAAGATTTATTGGGTCAAAGTAAAGACCGTATGGAAGCGCTGCTTGGGCGTGAATTTATTGAAAACGCTTTAGTGCTTGATGCCACGCGCGAGAATATTCGTATTACCGGCTTTGCGGGCCTACCGACCATGAATAAAGCCACGTCGCAATGGCAATATTTATTCGTTAATGGTCGTCCTGTAAAAGATAAACTGGTTATTGGCGCGGTGCGCGGCGGTTATATGGATGTACTGGCACGGGACCGCCATCCAATGGTGGCTATTTTCGTTGAAGTACCCAGTGACGAAGTTGATGTCAATGTTCACCCCGCAAAAGCTGAAGTGCGTTTCCAAGACCCGAACCTTGTGCGCGGCTTAATGGTTAGCGCCATTCGCCATGCCTTACACCAAGGCGGCCATCAAACGGCGAGCACTGTATCACTGGCGGCATTGCGCAACCTTGAAAAACAAAAAGCCCATCTGATTGACCAAGTTCAGGCCGCCAATTCTATGGGGCATTACGCGAATCAAAGCGCCAATCCAATGATCCCTAGCGGATTTTACGCCTCACCGCAAAGCGGCGGCGTGCCTGCAGCCTATGCGATGAGTGGCGCTGAATCGAGCGCCGCTGCACAAATGGGGCTCTCTGAGAATTTAGCGCAGCAAAGCTATAATGCTGGTTACAGCGCTGATCCCGCTCACCAACCAATGATCTTTAATGAAGTGCCGTCTGCGCGCGCAGATCACCATGATTTTATTGATAGCAATCCGCATATTCCAAACGAAGCTGAATTTAAGGCGCAAGAGCAAAACCCACTTGGCGCCGCGCGCACACAATTGCATGAAAATTACATTATCGCACAGAACCAAGACGGCCTTGTGATTATTGACCAGCACGCCGCGCATGAACGCCTTGTTTATGAACGCTTCAAAACGCAGCTTGCTGATGGTGGCATTGAAATACAGGGGCTTCTAACCCCTGAAATAATTGAAATGGATGAAGGCGACATATCGCGCTTATTGCCTTTCTCCGATCAAATGAAAAAACTTGGCCTAGAAATTGAAGCCTTTGGCCCTGGTGCAATCGCTGTGCGTAGCATTCCTGCCCTGCTTGGTAAAATCAACATCACAAAACTCGTACAAGATCTGGCCGATGAAGTGATTGAATATGGTAGCCCACAGCGCCTTGAAGAAGAAATTAACCACGTCCTCTCCACCATGGCTTGTCACGGCTCGGTGCGTTCTGGCCGCCGGATGAACGCGCAAGAGATGAACCATTTGCTGCGTGAAATGGAAGAAACCCCCTCAAGCGGCCAGTGCAATCATGGCCGCCCGACTTATATCAAGCTGTCGCTCAATGATATTGAACGCTTATTTGGTCGGCATTAATTTCACTTACGCCACAAGCTTATTGACATAACTAGAGCCCACTGATATATTCCCCGCTATGACAGAGGGACTATATCATGTCGGACCAGCTATATAAAAATAAAGCGCAGCGCCACCTTAATGCCGCGGATCAACTGATCGCCTCGCTGACCGATTCATTGGTAGAAAATATTTCTCTTAAATTATCTGCGCAAACGACCTCTGCTGAACTGAAACATGACATTGCTGATCTATTTGACAAATGGCGGGAGCGTTTTATGCCGCGCCACTACAACTGTGATAACGGCGATAATGTCCTCGCCATGCCTTATTGTACTCTTCATAAGGACTATTCATCACGGCAGGTGGCGCAAGTGTGTAGATCTTATATACGCATATTTCAAGTCAATGAGAATCGGAAAGTAACGATTGGTAATTACGCGTTTGGAAATACATATCAGCCCGAGCAGAACCAAGAGCTACAGAATATATTACAAAATGGAGAAACAGCTGCGCTCGGTACGCGCCTAGAGAGCGCAGATGGCTATAAACAGCTGTATTTCGACAGAAAAGAGTTCGATCATTTATTTATGAAAAAGCGCTTTCGTCATCAAAGCATCGACGGAATGATGAATGTTTTTGAAAAAAAGCTCAATCATTTGGGACATAAAAATTATAAGAATAGCCATTTTGACCTGTCTCAGTCAGCAAAGGGCAAGCTAGAGCAGGTTATAAAGCTGTGGAGCAAAGCGGCTGAAATCACACTCCTCGGCTTGGCAGATCGCCAAGCCCTACGTGGCACCTTATTAAACACAGCCCCGAATGAAAACGATTATAACTGGCTGACTTTCCCTGCCGATCCGGTCATCCGCGACCGCCGTCTTGGTGCTTATATCAGTCAGCCGGGGCTTACTTCTGGATTCGCCCGTGCGAATATGAGAATTCAACTTGGGCCAGATGATTACTTCAATAAAATCAAGGATATAGGCCTCACTGAGTTAAGCGACCAAATTGATGAAGGAGAATCCGTACCCCAGGCTTTGAAGAACCTGTTCTCAGTGGAGCATAATACGTTTATTCCTAAAAAATACCTCAGCCCCTATCATGGCCTAAATGATACAGTCTTTGACGAAGGTGCAGTCCAGACACTGGCCGACAATTTTAATACGTTGGTATTATTAGATTATTCAGAATATCCAAAAGAGAAGAAGGATTGGAAGCAATTTAATGATTTTTCTACTCATTTATGGAGAGTAAGTCAGAGTTCAGAATTACCATTTAAAAAGTTAGTTGATAGATACAGAACGGACTTACCAGATGAGGCCGATGAAAAGCAGTCTTGGCGAGATATTGGTGATTTTGTTAAAAAAATTAGCGGGTCTATACTGATCCCGCTTATAGCCGAGAAGCTTAGTGCCGCTGCACATATTTTAGAGCCGATGGCTCGAACAGAAAAAATGGCCCACAGACCCGATATTCAGCAACAATTTTTAAGCCTGTTAACAATCCCGCAAATCATCCGTGGTTCGCGCGATTGGCACGCGCGCCTTGCAACTGTGGATTCACAAATTAAGTCCCTCTCTGTGCTAGAGGATTCATCATGGGCTGATCTCATCGCCCCGCTCACAACGGATGAGGGCGTAGCTATTCATGCTCTTACCACGAAGAAAGACCTAGAGAAAGAGGGTGAAGACATGGAGCATTGTGTCGGTGGTTATGCTTCAAGCTGTATTCTAGGCAGCTCACATATATTACATTTAAGCTATCAAGGTCACCATTCAACCCTGCAATTAGAAGAAACCAAACAGGATGGCCACATAACAGTAAATCAAGTTCAACACCAAACCGTATTAAATGAGCCCCCAGCCCCTGCGCTGATAGAAGCCGCCAAGTGGCTAATTGAGGGCATAAATAGTAATACTATTGAGATAAATTGGGAGCGCATACATAAAGAGCGATCTGCAGCTCAAGAAGCTTACAATAAAAATAAGCTCAAAAATTTAGTTGGCTTTGACCCCCTTGATGAAGAACAACGGGTAAAAGCCTATGACATTATGAGCCGCTTTTGCTATGGAAAAATGAGTAATATTTCGCGCGATGAATTTATAGAGGAATCAGGGCTCGCTAAGATTATTCGCAATGAGATTGACAAAGAAACCACTACAGAAAACAACAACACGCACAGCACGATACAAGCCAATATCGCCTATAATTTATAAAGCCCTATATGCCAAACTAACTATTATTACTTTAAATTTACCAATCATTAACCATAACCATATAACGTGTTTATATAAGCATGGCTATTAAGGGTTAATGTGGCATGACAGTATTATTTACACCATTTATCATCGCGCAAATTATTGGCTTTATTGGCTATGGTCTATATGCCTATTCAAGTTACCAGAAAACACGTTTTTCATTACTATTTTTAGAAGCTATAGGCTGCTTAGTTGTCGCTGCGCATTGGGCGATATTAGACATGCCGACGCTATCTTTAATGAATATCGTTTATGTGTATATGGGCGTGTTAAGCCTCGCCTTTATACGCTTTCCTGCTGTTAAGCCTTTACTCTATTTATCTTTTCCAATTATTTTCTATTTGTCATTCGCAGGTTGGGGCGGTCAGCTGTATAGCTTGATGGCGATTTGTGCGACGCTTATTGGCGTGGCTGCGACTTTATTTGCCGTATGCTCTAAGCTCTGTGTTGATATGTATCGCCTGCGGTTATTGAGCCTGCTGAGCTCTACATTATGGCTTTCATGCGGTATTTTGGCTGGCTCCATCCCGCAAATCATAGCTTGTGGCGTTTTTGCTTTTGGCCATTATAAATCTTTACAGCGGCTCAAACGCGATATGCCGCAAAATATTATCTGCCCTATGGGCGAGGTTGAAGTCGCTTAAAAGACTTGATCTAAGGGGCTGTATTGTCTAATCTCTGCGCTGAATAATAACTTATTTTTAAAAAGGATAATACGCGCATGGCTTTTAACAATGTACCTGCTGGTAAAGACCTCCCCAATGATATAAATGTAATCATTGAAAACCCAATGGGCGCTGCGCCTATTAAATATGAAGTTGATAAAGAAAGCGGTACGCTTTTTGTTGATCGTTTCCTTCATACACCAATGTTTTACCCTGGTAATTACGGCTATGTGCCTGCGACGCTTTCTGGTGATGGCGACCCTGTTGATGTCTTGGTTGTTACCCACCTCCCCATCGCACCGGGCGCAGTATTACGCTCACGTCCTATCGGCGTATTGAAAATGGAAGATGATGGCGGTCAAGATGAAAAAATCATCGCTGTGCCTGTATCTAAAATGATCCCGCTTTATGATGATGTAATAAACTACACTGATTTACCGCAAATCACGCTTGATCAAATCGTGCATTTCTTTACGCATTACAAAGATCTTGAAAAAAACAAATGGGCAAAAATTCTTGGCTGGGGCGATGTCGACACTGCTAAGCAAATGCTTATTGAAGGCTTTGAGCGCGCAAAAAAATCTGAAAAAGCCGCTTAAAACAGATAGAATAATCTATATTTAAGCTCTGCCTTTAACACTTAAGGGCAGAGCTTTTCTTTTGCGCGTACGGTTTATGAGATTTTAACGCTTTCCCCCTATAAGTCTTTCGTTTTTTCTGATATTATTGCCCCCTAATGTTAAACTATTTTTTAAAGGCTTTTAGAATGAACACGTTAATCCGTATGCAAAATCAAATTATGACCGTCCAAGGTTTTCGGAACTTTGTCTATTTTGTATTCTTCTCTGTAGCAATTCTCGGTATTTACACATTATCCGGCGGCGCATTTGCTAGCTCAGAGGGGGCTTCAGTTCACTCATTAACAGCCGAAGAACAAGCGGCCTTATTAAAACATCCAGGGGCCATTTTCTGCCTTGTTATATTCTTGCTCTCATACCTACTCGTATTACTCGAAGAAAAAACCCATTTGCTCAAATCGAAGCCCGTCATGCTTGGCGCGGGCATAATTTGGGTTACAATCGGTATTATCGCACCAAGTTTTGGCTTCTCGCATGATGATGTTCATGATGCCGTATTTCACGGCCTAGAAGAATATGCTTCATTATTATTATTCTTGCTCTCAGCGATGACCTATTTATCTGCGATGCAAAACCGCGGTGTTTTTGATGTCTTGCGTACAAAGCTTATTAGAGCGGGCCTGAATAAACGTCAATTATTTTGGGCAACGGGCTTTATGGCCTTTTTCCTCTCCCCTGTCGCCGATAACTTAACAACATCACTCGTACTGGGCGCTGTTATTATGGCCGTGGGCGCTTCTGATAAGAAATTTATTGGTATATGCTGCGTCAATATTGTCTGCGCCGCCAATGCTGGCGGGGTCTTTTCACCGTTTGGCGACATCACGTCATTGATGGTTTGGCAAGCTGGCCATGTTGATTTCCTCGAGTTTTTCGATCTCTTCTTACCTTCGGTTGCTTGTTTCCTAATCCCTGCTGTATTTATGAGCTTCTTTGTTTCAAAAGAAAAACCATGGCATATGGAGACTGGCGCAAAGTTAAAATCTGGCGCCAAAACCATTATCGTCTTGGGCCTTCTAACCATTGCTATGGCTGTCGGTTTTGAACAAATGCTCGGCTTACCGCCCTTTATCGGTATGATGTCAGGCCTCGCCTTACTCATGTCTTTTGCTTATGTTATTCGCCACCACATGAAGAACTCTCATGAAGATGAAGACTTCGATATCATTGATACCGTTGCCTCTTCAGAGTGGGATACATTATTATTCTTCTTCGGGGTTATCTTCTCTGTTGGTGGATTGGCTTTCCTTGGCTATATGGAGGTCGTATCTAACGTCATGTATATGCAGATCGGCGCAACAGCGACGAATATTTCGCTAGGAGCGGCATCAGCCTTAATTGATAACATCCCTGTCATGTTTGCCGTATTAACTATGGAACCTGACATGCCTCACTTCCAGTGGCTCTTAATCACACTGACAACAGGCGTCGGCGGTTCAATGCTGTCTATTGGCTCTGCCGCGGGTGTCGCCCTAATGGGCGTCGCGCGTGGCTCCTATAGCTTTGTGAGTCATTTAAAATGGACACCGATTATCGCGGTTGGCTATGCTGCAGCTATCTGGGTCCATTTTTTAGTCAATGGCCATATGATTGATGCCCCTCACGAGGTGGCGAGCGCTATTGAAGCCGTGGCGCCTATCGCTAGCGGCCATCATTAAGCTCTACGCATTTCTAGTTTAATTTATGACCTTATCGTCGCCCCTAAAAACAGGGCGGCGATAAGCATATAAAACGCCCTATTTTTAGGTTGATATTTATTTACATAAACATGGCTCTGTGCTATACTCCCGTCTATTGAATTTTAAATAAGCGAGGGACATAATGGAAAATTGGCAAAAAAGAGCCTTAGTATATGGCTTCACGACAGCAACCGCCCTCGCCGTTATAGACCAGATGAAACACCCTTCTTTTGAATATGAAGCTAAAGACCATATAGATGGTTACGTGGTAAACGGTCCATATAAATCCGAACAAACACTTTCCGCGACAAGCGATGAAGGCATAAAATACACATTTAAGAATTTCCCAGGTTTAACCGCCAGCGAATTAGACGCTTTAGTCGAGACCTATCATGACCATTTTTATCCATCGGCTTATACGGCGCATTTTATTCATTATACGCCAATGGATTTAGAGCGTTTACTAGAGGGCAAAAACGTTATTGATTACGTTACGAGCCTAAAGGTCGATCATGAGTATAGCTACGCAGAATTTACGCAGCTTATGAATGCAGAAAGCGCCAAATTTGTCGCCGGCCTAGACCCACATAGTCAATATATGCAAGAACAGCGCGCGCAAAGCATTAGTAATACTTACTTTAACAACCTCGCCTTAAACTTCACTTATGAATCAAGTGATGATGGCTATGTCATTACGGCCCTTGATAACAGCTCAACCAGCCCGACGCGTTTTGAATTAGGTGATGTGATTACAGCCCTTGATAATTTAGAGCTTACATCCAAGGATAGCCCTGACTTATCCGCGCTTATTGCTGCGATTGAGGAAGACCAAGACGTAAACTTTACTGTAAAGCGCCAAGGCATAGAAGCCCCTGTAATGATCTCTATCCCAAGAAAAGAAATGAGCAAAACGCCCCTTAATTCGTTGATTCTTGATAAAGATAAACTCTATATAAAACTCGATAGCGTCACTCAAGGCTCAGATAAATTTATACGACAAACTTACAAATCAGCTATGGATCTATATGGCGACAAAATCACATCGATAATTCTTGATTTAAAAGATAATGGCGGAGGCAGTGTCGACGCCGCCCATAAAATTATTGATGCCTTCACCACACAAGCTGATCTAGGCTCAGTTACGGTTAGAAATAGTACGCCGATAACTTTAGGCGAAATGCTCACAGGCGGCTACAAGACGCATTTAACGCAACAGTTTCAAGGTCGCCCAGAGCAACTCTCTGATTTGCCTATGGCCGTCTTAATTAATAGCAATACAGCCTCCGCCGCCGAAATGATTGCTGGCGCTTTGCAAGATTTCAAACGGGCAAGTATTTTTGGTGCGACCAATTCACATGGCAAAGCGACGATGCAAAAAATGTATGCTCTAACCACGGCGAAACAAGAACGCATAAGCTTAAGCTTAACAACGGGCATATTAAACCGTCCAAATGGGCTATCACATCAAGCGGTGGGGATTTCGCCTGATGTTAAAACGCCCCTTACCAAAAGTCAGCAAATGCGTAAGCAGGCTTTTGATGAGCGTTATTTCACTCAGCACGGACAAGCGCCGCTTTACTTTGAAAATCAATATGAAAACTATGTGCCCAATCCAACACAAGCAAAGGCCACTCCGTCGTTAATGACCTGCACGATAACAGACGAGACCACAAGCTATGGCGTCGCACTTCAGAACATTGACAATGATAAACTATTGGCCTCAAATATAGTTGGTAATAATGAGCTCATTTGTGCGCTTGATTACCTCACGCACAAATCAAAGCCTATTGCCCAAAGCCCTGCTGCGCCAAAAGTTTAAATAGAGCCGCGTTGAGTGCGAATCTGAGCTTTACTTTTATAGACAGCCCGATTACTCTGTTTTCATAAAAAAAACAGGGATAATTCTATAATGCGTAATGCTTTCAAAAAGGCCGCTGGTATCAGTTTGGCCGTGCTCTTTTCTAGCGCTGTCATGGCGGCTGATAATGCGCCATATAAGGCAGCGCAAGCGCCGCAGCTGAATATCCCTCAAGTTAATATAACGCCCCGAATTGATGCTTTGTTAGAAAAACAAACAGAGGCATTACATGCGGACATCCTCAAAAATAGCCCTCTGGCTAACCCAGATCTTATGCGTGCTTATAAATTCCTGATCCAAGCCGCGACTATGGCCGAGCAAAGGCACATAAAAAAGCCGGCCTCAAAACAATTGCTCAAAGGTCACAGCCTCAACGATTTCATTGAGAAACTCAGCCCTGATAAAACATACAAATTTGCTGATTTTTACCCTTTAATTATCGAAGAAATCAATGTCATGTTAAGTGACATTGATCCGCATAGTTATTATTCGCCGCCCATACAGCAAGCGAGCCTGAGCCAAGATCTTTCGGGAGAAAAGACAGGTATAGGGATTTATTACGAAGATGCGGAAGATGGCATTCTCATTACAGGGATTGTTAAAAACAGCCCCGCACAAAAAGCAGGCTTAAAAAGCGGCGATATCATCACAGAAATTGACGGCATTAAACTAGATGGCGACAAAAAAAGTCAGTTTGATGACTATATCAGCAGTAATAACGAGATTTCTTTTGGCTTAAAGACTACAAAAAGCCAAGAAACACCTAAAATAGACCTTATTAAAGGTCAAATGAACGCCAATTCACTCGATATATCGCTGATTAACGATGATACAGCCTATATAACGCTCTTTTTATTCACCGCGCAGACAGCTGAAGAATTCAAAGAAAAATTCACACGGCTGAATAAAGCACATGGTTCTGCGATAAAAAAACTGGTTTTTGACCTACGGAATAATGGCGGCGGTATTTTAGACTCTGCGACAAAATTAGCGGATTTATTAACAAAACAAGACCTGTTATTGGGGCTCACGGAAACAACGCCGAGCTCTTATAGCGTAAAGCCCGTTTGGGGTGATGGTCGCCATCAAATCACCGATTTACCGATTTCTATTGTTATCAATAATAACAGCGCATCATCTGCCGAAATTTTTGCCGGTATATTGCAAGACTACGGACGCGCCCGCATTATTGGCAAGACATCAAGCTTTGGCAAAGGCACGTTCCAACAAAACTTCATCCAAGTTGTTGATGGCCAATTGGCTGCGATGGCCTTAACGACGGGGTATATTACCCTGCCAATAAGTGGCCCCTATCAGGGCAAAGGCATATGGCCTGATATACACGTCACCGATAATCGCGAGGACAAAGCCCAACAGGAACCTGATACAGCGCAGCCAGATCAGACCGCGCCAAGCTATGAGCGTGACATGAAAAACTATATCAAACTGTCAAAATCCACCGATGACTATAAAGGCGACGCCGCTTATCGCTGCCAAATTTCACCTGAGCTTAAAAGCGCCTTTATAAAGGTTAGCTCTCTATATAGCACATCAAGCGAAGTTATTGACATGAGCGAAGACGCGAGCTTCCTCTGCGCCATTGACCAATATAATACAGATCCTCAATACAGCCATACGTTTCAAACAGCGCCCAAAGCACTAAATTAAAAGTGCGCATCGCTCATTAGACATAAAGCCCGTGCAGGCGATAAACAACTGGACTTTTTTGATGCGCCGCATTATACATACACTCCAAATATAAGAAAATAAAAATATAAGAGAGTGTTCATTATGCTGCGTTTAGTCCGTCGTTTCCATTTAACGCAAGACCCTAAAGCTGATATTTTATCAGGCTTGACCGTAGCCTTGGCGCTCGTCCCAGAGGCCATTGCCTTTGCCTTTGTCGCAAAAGTTGATCCTCTTGTTGGCCTGTATGCCGCATTTTTTGTCGGGTTTATCACTTCAATATTAGGCGGACGCAGCGGTATGATTTCTGGCGCCACAGGCGCCATGGCGGTTGCCATGGTTGGCCTTGTCACAATCTATGGCGTTGAGTATTTATTTGCAGCCGTCGCCCTGACAGGCTTGCTCCAGCTACTCGCAGGCATATTTAGACTTGGTAAATATATACGCTTAGTGCCACACCCTGTTATGCTCGGCTTTGTGAACGGCCTTGCCATTGTTATTTTCTTAGCGCAGCTCAATCAATTCAAAACGCCCAATAGCGAACATGGCGCTCCTTCAACAGAAGGCGGGCACAGCGCTATTGACGTTATCTTTAATGGTGGCTGGATGCAGGGTACGCAAATGCAGCTTATGGTCGGCTTAACCGTATTAACCATGGCGATTATTTGGCTTCTGCCCAAAATACCGAGAATTGGCAAAATAGTGCCAGCATCACTGGCATCAATTTTAATCGTCAGCGGCCTTGTTATTGGCCTTGATTTAGATACGCGTACAGTGGGTGATTTGGCCAGCGTCCAAGGCGGCTTACCGACCTTCCACTTGCCAATGGTACCTTTCACCTTAGAGACGCTGTTTATCATCTTCCCTATTGCCCTGACCTTAGCGGCTATCGGCTTGATAGAGAGCCTTTTGACCCTCACACTGATCGATGAGATCACAGAGACACGCGGCAGCACCTCGCGCGAATGTGTCGGTCAAGGCGTAGCGAATGTCACATGTGGATTCTTCAGCGCCATGGGTGGCTGTGCGATGATTGGCCAATCGATGATTAATATGAAATCAGGTGGTCGTGGCCGCCTATCGGGCATAACAGCGGCGCTCGCTTTACTCAGCTTTATTTTATTCACCTCACAATGGATTGAAATGATCCCACTTGCCGCCCTAACAGGCCTGATGATGATGGTGGTGATTGGTACATTTGCATGGGCCTCTATCCGCATCATGAATAAAATCCCGCGTGAGGACGCCTTTGTTATTATCCTGGTCACCGCGATTACTGTGGCGCATGACCTGGCCATGGCTGTTGTTATTGGCGTTATTGTCTCCGCCCTTGTTTATGCATGGAAATCAGCGCAGCATGTTTGGGCTGAAGAAGGCGTTTCTGAAGAAGGCTATCGCGTTTATAAATTGCACGGCCCGTTATTCTTCGGTTCAATCTCTAACTTTAAGAATTTGATCTCACCGCTTAATGACACAGAAGACGATGTCGTTATCGACTTTAAAAACGCGCGCGTTTGGGATCACTCAGCCTTAGAGGCGATTGATGCATTGGCGACAAAATACCAAGAAGCCGGCAAACGCTTACATTTGGTGCATTTAAGTCAAGACTGTCAGCTATTGCTGAAAAACGCCAAAGACATGGTCGAAATCAACATGCTTGAAGACCCTAAATATGGCCTAGCTGTGAGTTACGAAAAAGTCGTTGCTGGCCATTAAGCTTAAGTTGCGCCACCTCTTTTAAAACCATATTTTCTTCTGTCTGCGGGTGAATTCCACGCAGCCCTCGCCCTGCTTTGGCCTTTGAATTGGAGGAAGCCAAACCCTCTCTGCACAAATAGCCACGCATAGCCACCCCAATATTGTGAGCGCAATATTCACTCAATAAAAAACCGGCCCCTATAATAATAGAGGCCGGCTTTCTTTATTTTCAAAGCGTATTTAAGCTGCTCTGAGTAGCCTGGAGGGGAATGATTTACATCATGCCGCCCATACCACCCATGCCGCCCATACCGCCCATGCCACCCATGGCAGCTGCGGCAGCGGCTGCTGAATCGCCGCCTTCTTCGATCACGTCAGTAACCATTGCTTCTGTTGTGATAAGCAAAGAGGCTACAGATGCAGCATCTTGTATAGCAGTGCGAACAACTTTAACTGGGTCAATAATACCGTTAGCAACCATATCTACATATGCATTGTTTTGCGCATCAAAGCCGAAGTTTTTGCTGTCTTGATCAAGAAGCTTGCCAACAACGATAGACCCTTCGTTACCTGCATTTTCAGCGATCTGACGAACAGGCGCTTCCAATGCACGACGGATAATACCGACGCCAACATTTTGATCTGCATTTTCGCCAACAATACCGTCAAGTGCTCTCGCTGCATAAAGAAGAGCAACACCGCCACCAGCGACAACGCCTTCTTCGATTGCTGCGCGCGTAGCATTGGTTGCATCGTCAACGCGATCTTTCTTTTCTTTCACTTCAACTTCAGTTGCACCGCCAACACGAATAACAGCAACGCCGCCAGCCATTTTAGCAAGACGCTCTTGGAGTTTTTCGCGATCGTAATCAGATGTTGTTGCTTCAATTTGGTTGCGAAGCTGTGCTACGCGACCTTCAATGGCTTCGCTTGTACCGGCACCGTCAACGATTGTTGTATCGTCTTTAGTGATCGTTACTTTTTTAGCTGTACCAAGCATTTCCATTGTCACGCTTTCAAGCTTAATACCAAGATCTTCAGAGATAACTTGACCGCCTGTTAGAACAGCCAAATCTTCGATCATTGATTTACGACGATCACCAAAGCCAGGAGCTTTAACAGCCGCAACTTTTAAGCCACCGCGAAGTTTGTTAACAACCAAAGTTGCAAGCGCTTCGCCTTCAACGTCTTCAGCAATAATCATCAACGGACGACCAGACTGAACAACCGCTTCAAGAATAGGCAGCATTGCTTGTAGGTTTGAAAGCTTGCCTTCATGAAGAAGGATTAGTGGGTTTTCAAGCTCACATTGCATTTTTTCTGGGTTGGTCACGAAATAAGGTGAAAGGTAACCACGGTCAAACTGCATGCCTTCAACAACATCAAGTTCAAGTTCCATAGATTTGGATTCTTCAACAGTGATAACGCCTTCATTACCAACTTTTTCCATTGCTTCAGCAATTTTGCTACCGATATCGGCATCGCCATTTGCAGAAATAGTACCGATTTGTTTAATCTCATCGTTACCGCTTACAGCTTTTGAGCTTGATTTAAGATCTTCGATCACAAGCTTAACCGCAAGGTCAATGCCGCGTTTTAGATCCATTGGGTTCATGCCCGCAGCAACCGCTTTAACGCCATCACGAACGATTCTTTGTGCAAGAACAGTCGCTGTTGTCGTGCCGTCACCTGATACGTCATTTTGCTTTGAAGCAACTTCACGAATCATTTGTGCGCCCATGTTTTGGAACTTATTTGGTAGTGAAATTTCTTTCGCTACAGAAACACCATCTTTTGTAATACGCGGTGCGCCAAAAGAACGGTCAATAATAACGTTACGACCTTTAGGGCCGAGCGTCACTTTTACAGCATTGGCAATCACGTCAACGCCAGCAAGCATTTGCTCGCGTGCATCAGTGCTGAATTTTACATCTTTAGCAGTCATGTTAATTATCCTTAAAAGTTTATATTAAATTTTATGTGTGTCTTATCATATGCGCGGCTTGAATTAAGCGGCGATGATTACACCCATAATGTCGCTTTCTTTCATTACCAAAAGCTCTTCGCCTTCGATAGTGACTTCAGTGCCAGACCATTTTGTGAACAAAACGCGGTCGCCAGAAGTTACATCAAGCGGAACAATCTTGCCTGTTCCATCACGCGTGCCTGTACCAACAGATACGATTTCGCCTTCCATAGGCTTTTCTTGTACTGAATCAGGGATGATGATACCACCAGCTGTTTTTGTGCTCGCTTCAATGCGACGTACTAATACGCGGTCGTGTAAAGGACGAAATTTCATGTTTTTAATCTCCTTAGTCGGTTAAATATAGCAAACTTAATATATCTTTTTAACAAGCCTATATTAAGCTCCTTAAACCTCTTAGGGTTCATGCATTAGCACTCACCACAAGAGAGTGCTAAATACATAGATCACTCCATGAAATATTTCAAGCAGATTCGACTCTTATTCGAGTCTTTATGCGGGAAAAGGTCATAAAATAGGCGCTCTAATTTACTCGGGCAGAACATCAAATATGCTGCCGAATTTTTGATCATATTCCAAACATTGATCTATGCCTGAGCGGTAATCTGGGTATTTTAGCGTAATGCCCAATTCTTGTTTAATGCGCTCATTGCGCACGCGTTTATTATCGGAATAAAAGCTAAGAGCCATGGGCGGTAAATTCGCATCTTCAATCGCAACAAGCGGCGGCGCTTCCTTACCTAAAATCTCACAAGCATAGGCGATAACTTCGTGGGCCGGTGCGGGGTTATCGTCACAGATATTATAAACAGCTCCCGCATTACGCTGCGCAATTGAAGCCATTAGAACTTGCACAATATCAGCGACATGAACACGGCCAAAAACTTGACCGGGCTTATCAATACGGCGCGCAATGCCCGCATGTACAGAATCAAGCGCAGAGCGCCCTGGGCCATAAATACCAGAAAGGCGGAAAACATGCACAGGCAGGTTATTCAAGCGACGCATAGAGCGCCATTGTTCTTCCGCTTTGGTGCGGCGCGATCCACGGATCGTTGAAGGGCGAAGCTCGGAGTATTCATCAACCCAATCACCATCACGGTCGCCATAGACACATGTCGAGGATAAATAACCAACCCATTCCAAATTCGGCAGACTGGCGATGACTTCACCATGCGCTAAATATGTCGGGCAGCCCTCGCGGCCCGGCGGCGTGGATATCAATAAATGCGTGACATCTTTTAAAACATAAAGCGGGTCGCCTAAAGGGCGCTCATCATCAAATAGAAAGGCCTCTAAATCAGCTTCACGCATAAGCTGGCGCTTATCTGAATCGCGAGACGTACCAGCAATCTTCCAGTTTTTATCTTCCCTTAAAGCTTGGCCTAAAAAATCACAGACATAGCCATAGCCGAAGCAGAAGAGTTTTTTACGTTCCAAATTGAGATCAGCTGTCGTCATTTAAGCTCTGCCTATTTCTATTTTTTATTCTTTTTTCATTTTTAGAGTGTTTAGTCTTGTAGAGAGTGGGGAACGTTTAAAAATCGACATCTTCGTAATGGCGCGCGGGCAGAAAACCTGGAATGCGGTCTTCAAGAAGCGGCTGGAAGGAGGGGCGAGACTTCACCCGCGCATACCAATCACGCGCGGCTTGATGTTCTTCCCATGGAACGTCACCAATATAATCAATAGCTGATAAATGTGCCGCTGCGGCAATATCCGCAAGTGAGAAATCATCGCCAGCCAGCCAATTACGCTTTTCAGTTAAAAAGCCGATATAATCCATATGATAGTGAATATTGGCGTGACCAGCACGAATAGACGGGCCATGCGGCTCACCCATTTTCAAGAAACGCTTCATTAATTTTTCGCCGACGAGATTATCGGTGACTTCTTGATTAAACTTAATGTCAAACCAACATGTCAGGCGGCGTACTTCTGCTTTTTGTACCGGGTCAATGCCAATCAAAGATGGCGCAGGATAGACCTCGTCGAGATACTCACAAATAACTGTACTATTAGCCAAGGTCGTACCATCAGCTTCAACCAACACAGGCACGTCACCTGCGGGGTTCATCGCTAAAAACTCAGTACGACGCTCCCAAATGCGTTCAATTTCGCTTTTGAACTCAAGGTTCTTCTCCGCCAGTACAATACGTACTTTACGTGAAAAAGGATGCAGCCATAAGTGATACAGTGTTCTCATATCTTTATTTATACATTAGGAATCCTACCTTGAACAGTATAACCCTGCATTTTTTTAATTTCTTATGCGTTTTTTGCGCAGTCCAATAGCGCGAAAAGCGCATAAAGCGCTTCCCGCAACAACCGTAACGATAGCTGTCATTAGAACGGCAGACCTTTAAAGACATCTGTTCCAAGCTTGTCGCCAACAGCATCTTTAAGCTTGTCTTGCACCATGTCTTTCACTTTGCTTTCTGCTTGTTCTTTCAGCAAAGACTGCGTATCGATACCGTAAGTGGGCTTACTGAGTGAGCCGCTGATTTTCACAGGTATCAATATCGCTTTTTCTGCCTTTGTATCTAACAAGCTCAGCTGCAGCTTATAGTCAATTAATTGCTTAACCAGATTAACGCTGCCTTGCCCGCTAATCTCGCTTAATGGTGCGATCATTTTAAACAATGTATTGTTAGCCACGCCGTCTTTAAGAGTGACATCAGCCAGCATTTCTGCGAATTCAAAACGATCTTCATCCGTTTTCACATTTAATGCATTTTGAATGCCTGCGAGATCCTTTAAATCGCCTTCGTCGAAAGCTTTAGCCAAAGCCAGCGCTTGGTTTAAGGCTTTTGATACTTGCCATTTTTGAATAACGCCATCAGAAATGCTTGTATTCACGGTACCTACGGCCTTAGATATATCGATAGGTCCCGCAAGGCATGGCAGCTTTATATCTGCTTTAGTGTTTAATGCGCCTTCAAATACATTCTTACCGCTGACATCTTGCAAAAGAGCGCCCAAAGCAATTGAGCCTGCATTTAAATCAAGCGCGCAGCGTGCCGGCACGGCCTTACCATTAACGCTGAGTGCCATGATGGCTTTACCCGCATAAAGATCCAGTGATAATGGCGCAAGGCTATACGTACTATCGCGCCCAGTCACCACCGCATCAACTCTATCGATCTTTAAATTATTCGCCGTTAGGCCATCTATTGTGATTTGACCATTAATCGTGAGATTAGGTAAAGGCTTTGGCGTCGCCGTTTTTTTAGCCTCTGGCGCTTTATTATCGTTAGATGCTCCTTCTTGTTTCGGTGCAAGTAACGCTAAGAACGCATCCGTTTCTAAATCTTTGCCATTTAAGTTAAAGTCAATGGCTGGAACAGATTTTGATACATCAAGACGAGCCGCGCCGTTCATTTCCTGCCCTGCAATATTCGCATTCAAAGCTAAGACATCAATAATTTTACGCTGCATATCAAACGCGATATCAGCCTTAACTTTAAGCGCAACACCTGCTGATTTCAGCGCAGGATTTTTAACATTAACGTCAAGAACCCCGCCTTTAAGAACAAGGAAGTCACCAGAACCGCTAACCAGTTCTTCTTTTCTTTCTATTGTAGCCTCATAAGAAACGCCTATATCATTTTGAACGACGCCCTTTGCATCAAGCTGCTGACTAGCCAAAGAGAGATAAACAGGCACGCCGCCTTCAGTATTATAGGGGCGAATATCTGGGCCTGTTGTTTTCAGATCAGCAAAACCAACGAAAATATCTTGAAGCGCAAAACGCTCAACACGAAGCTTTGTTTCGCCGCCATTCGCCGCCTTCTGAGACAGGTCAAAATCAAGTAGAGATACATCTTTTATGATGACTTGCTTTGAAAAGACATGCGGGAACCAAGATATTTTTGCTTTCGCTTCAGCAAAGGTAAAGCTCTGACCAGCGAGCTGTGGAAATTTCGCTGCGCCCGTATCTTTGGCTGTAATATTTTCCAAAGAAACTGTTAGCCCAGGAAGAAAGGCAAAATTCAAAGGCCCTTTTACAGCCCATTCCAAACCTGTTTCTTCCGCGAGGCGCGCTTCGATTTGAGGCGTATATTTATTTAAGTCGACAAAATAATTTGCCGCAAGAGTTAAGCCCACGAGCAAAACACCCACAAACACGACGACACTCACTAAAATTTTAACCGCTTTCATCTTTTTTTCTACCTTAAACTTATCTCTGTTAAACTCTGTTAAATTGCTTCAATTTGATATAGTATTTCTTTGCCCTATTGGCAAATGCGTTTTCTGAACTATATATGCATATAGGATAATTGAGCATTAAGCTCTTATATTACATTGAGGAAAAATTACAATGACGAATACAGCAAGCCTAACACCGAATACAAAAACATCACTCACTGGCGCCCTACAAAAAGCGCTTGCCGATAGCTTTGTTTTATACTTTAAAACCCACGGCTTCCACTGGAATGTCGAAGGCCCAAACTTTCACGCCTTGCATATCATGTTTGAAGGCCAATACACTGAAATCTGGACCGCTTTAGATGAGATGGCTGAACGTATACGCGCACTCGACGAATACGCCCCTGTCAGCTACACACAAATGGTTAAAAACGCGAATATCGATGAAACAAGTCAAGTCCCAAGCGCCATGGACATGGTTAAGATTCTCGCAGAAGACAACTTAGCTGTTGTTGACACACTACAAGCCGCCCTAGACATCGCACAGGAAGCCGGCGACGAAGCCAGCGCTGATTTGCTCATCACACGTATCGCCGCGCATGAAAAAGCCGCATGGATGCTGAGAAGCACTGCGAAATAAACAAATTAACGAAGAGCGAGATAATCACTCACGATACATAAAAGGCACGCGAGATATATCCCCGCGTGCCTTTTTAGTTAAATGCGTACAAGATCCGTTAGGATACGCCGAGCTTACCTTGCAAATCCGTTGATGACGTTGTGTATTGAAAGCGTAATTTGCGATCAGGATGCACATAGCGAAACGCTTGCTGCGCCATTAATGCCGCCTCGTGAAAGCCTGATAAAATCAGCTTTAACTTCCCTGGATAGCTATTAATATCGCCAATCGAAAATATTCTTGGTGTTGATGTCTCGAATTTTTCTGTATCAACGGGGATCAAGTTTCGATCAAGGTTCAAGCCAAAATCGGCCAATGGCCCAAGCTTCATTGTCAGACCGTAAAACGCCAATAAAGTATCGCACTCAACTTGATAAGGTTCTTCGCCGCGTTTCTCAATCGTCACAGCTTCGAGCTGACCGTTTTGACCATGGAGCTGCGTTAAATTGCCCGTATATAAATTCATTTTTTTCGCCGCGACTAAATCTTGCATTTTATTCACGCTATCGGGCGCCGCACGGAAATCGGGCCTACGGTGGATTAAGGCCATTGAGCTTGCTAAAGGCTGCAAGTTAACCGTCCAATCGAGCGCGCTATCGCCGCCGCCTGCGACAAGAATATTCTTACCTTTAAACTGATCCATCTTACGCACCGCATAGAATACGGATGTACCCTCATACTCCTCTAGGCCTGGAATGCTCGGTTTTTTAGGCATGAACGAGCCACCACCTGCAGCAATAACAATAACGGCGGCATTTATTTTCGTGCCCAAATCAGTTTCAACGATCCAACGATCATCGTCTGTTTTCTCTAAGGAAATCGCCATTTGACCGAGGTGAAATACAGGGGAAAAGGGTCTAATCTGCTCCATTAAATTATCGGTGAGCTCTTGGCCTGAAATAACAGGGAAGGCAGGGATATCATAAATAGGTTTTTCTGGGTAAAGCTCTGCACATTGGCCGCCGGGCTTATCTAATATATCAATTAGATGCGCTTCCATATCAAGCAAACCCAATTCAAAAACGGCGAATAGGCCAACTGGCCCCGCCCCGATAATAACAACATCTGTTTTATGATTTTCCGCGTCCATAATTACTCTACTTACTTTTTAATTTAGGCTTCTAACTTTGTGACAAACTCTATCCCGCCGACTTTGCTCAGCTTAGAATATATATTAAGAATAGATATAAGAATACATACAGGGTTTGTACAGAAAAACATGATTTTTCCAAGACAAAAACAGCCCCCCTTCAGAACAGACATCCGTTATATTGAATACGTTGAGCCAGAGCACGCCAAATGAGAAGGCTCTATAAGCCGCCTTTTATACGTTTATACTTTTGGAGTTTTTGGTTCAGCAATTGGACAAATATCTGCTTCAAAATAGACCGTACGCAGCTTTTTGCTGTGGGCAAAATCAACCCAATCAACCTTCATATTTGCAAAGCCATAGCCGGCCTCTTCAAAATCTTTGGTCAAAGATTGGAACACTTCATTTCGCTCAATACAGCCCAGATCAATGCCGGCGACAGCGTCTCTATCACGGATATTTGCGCCCATGAAACGTGGGATTATCGCTAAGCTATCTTCCGTATTATACTCAGCGAGAGGCATGTAAAACTTGCCCTCATTCAAAAGCATAGAGGCCAACTCATCTTCACGCTTAGATGCCTTAAGAAATGCCGCGCTAACGATCTTGTCGCGCGCAATATCATTTTTCTGATTTTCCGCATTTTGCGCGTTTATTTTATCTTGCTTTAGCTGTTCGACTTTATCTGCGAGGCTCATTTTCTCAACTCCATGTAATATAAGGACACAACCCTATATCCATAATACGCGCAAGTCAAGAGAAACAAAGCGATTAGCCCCGCCCCAATACAGACACGAAGCCGTTAGATTTACTCAGTTATGCTTATTAATGGATAAGGAATTCAGCATCGACCATGCCAATATCGCTGGGAGTGATTATTTCTTTACTGGCGACATAAACAGAATGAAGCTTGCCGTCAATCTCTCTTGTCCAGAAGTCTAAGAAATTCTTTAATACAGGGAATTTTGGGCATAAATCATATTCTTGCCAGATGAAACTTTGCAATAATTTAGGGTGATCGGGCAGATGATAAAGGATCTCCGCGGTCGTCAGACGATAGTTTTTATATATTTGCGGGCCTAATTCAGCCATATACTCTGCGCTCCTAAGCTTACAGATTTCATAGATTAACCTATTTACCATTTTAAATAACATGTGTTTACATATGGTTAACGCTAAAAAGACTGAAAAACTATATAAAACCTCACATGCTGCGCGATTTCATAATCGCTCTACCCTGTGCATAAAATTATCAAAGCACTTGGCAATATGATTCAGGCTTAGGTAGAATCAACATGTTAGTCCTCTTACACGTACCTCTTACACGTAAATGTGATATGTCTTTTAAGTCCGTTTTTAAAATCAAAAGATCTGCACCCGCAGGTGATAATGCGCATAAAACCGCATTAGAACACAAAGCCGATGCCCTTAACGCAGAGCGTTCAAACCTTGCGCGTGCCCTGTTTAATGCGGAAGGTATTTGCGTTTACGCAGACCCTCAATTTAATGCACTTCACAAAGACAGCGCCCTAGAGGGCACGCATTTACTGGACTTTATAATCGTCGAAGACGAAGGCGTTATTGACGCGCGTGGCGCATTGAGCTTTGATCTCTCCGCTAACACCGCAAGTAAAAGCGCTTCATTAAAAATTGAAAATGGTATACAAAGCGTATCGTATTACGATCGATCCCGCGGGCAACACGATGAAACCATCACCTACCCAGACAGCCTCGAATTCCAAACCATTCCAGGCGAGCGTGACCAGCACTATATAATTGCAAGCTTTCCTAGCCATGGGGCGGTAAGCCACGCACCGAGCGCCCTTCCTGAAGCGATACAGAAAATCATCACGGCGGCTAATTCTCAAATTAAAGCCTCTAATGAGCCGCGCACGATTATTGCCGACGATGATTTAAACGATAAAGACGTGTCCGTTTTCTTGAATATGTCCCATGAACTTATGGCGATAATCCATCAAGATGGCGCATTGCGTGATATTAATCAGACCATTCATCGCAATCTGGGTTATAGCCCAGAGCAGCTTGGCGCGATGAACTTTATTGACCTCGTCCACCCCGATGACCGCCCACATGTACACACAATCCTGAAAAGTATCATTAGCGAGAACATCGCCAATGATGAAGACGGGGGTGACGCCGCAGAAAACACCATCACCAATAATGTAATTTTCTTTGAAACGCGCATTGTTGCGCGCGACGGCGAAACGCGCTGGACTGAATGGAAAGTGCAAAGCACTAAAGACATGCTCTACACGGTTGGGCGCGATATGACCGACGCTAAACGCCATGAAGATGAATTAATTCGCCATCAAACGCAGCTTTCTGAAGCACAAGAAATTGGGCATATGGGGCATTGGCGTTGGGAAATTGGGCGCAATACAGTGACCTGGTCAAAAGAGCTCTTCCGCATTTTTGGCGTTACGAGCGACAAATTCACACCAACATTAGACAGCGTTAACGGTCTATTAGAGCGCCGCGACGTTAACCGCATGATGCAGGCTTTCCAACGCGCAATGATCGAAAAAAACAACTATGAAATGGAGTTTTCGATTATACGTCCCGACAAACAAGAGCGCAGCCTTAAACTGCAAGGCCGCTGCGAGCTCAATGGACAAGGTGACGTCGCTTATTTATTTGGCGTCATACAAGACGTAACTGAACGCACCAACCATGAGCGTGAATTGCGCAACGCCAAAGATTCCGCTGAGCGCGCTTATGCTGCTAAATCACAGTTTTTAGCCAATATGAGCCATGAATTACGCACACCGCTTAATGCTATTATCGGCTTTTCTGAGATGATGCAGCGCCAGTTACTCGGCCCAATCGGCACAGAAAAATACCTTGATTACATTGGCGGCATACGCGAAAGCGGTGAGCATTTACTGGATTTGATCTCTGATATTTTAGATATGTCTAAAATTGAAGCGGGTAAATATGAATTAGATTTAGGCGATTTAAATGTCGCTAAAGTCGTGCAGCTTTCCGTCCATATGATGGAAGGCAAGGCCAGTGATGTGGGCGTCAAAGTTGCTCTTGATATGCAGAATGACGACATTCGCCTCAATGGTGATCGCCGCGCGATTCTGCAAATCATGCTAAACTTACTTTCAAACGCTGTAAAATTTACCAAAGAAGGTGGTCAAATAAGCGTCCTGTGTACAAAGTCTGACACTGAAGTTTTGGTCTCCGTTAGCGATACAGGCATAGGCATTCCCGCAGATAAAATTGATGATATTACCAATCCTTTTGAGCAAGCCGCCTCCCATGAGACACGCGATCATGAAGGCAGTGGCCTTGGCCTTGCTATCACAAAAGAGCTTGTTGAATTACATAACGGCACGCTTCGTATAGAATCAGTTCTTGGTGAAGGCACAACCGTTAAATTCTCGCTGCCATTTTCGCCCTTGCCTGCACAAGAATAAGCTGTCATAAGCGCATATTCAGGCTATAAATAGCCCGATAAAAACCTTCATAAACATCATAAACATCATAAACATAGGATTCATTTATAATGGCTCAAATAGATAAGAAATTTTTAGAAATCCTCGTATGCCCCGTCACAAAATCACAATTGCGTTACAACAGCGAAGCTAATGAGCTTATTTCCGATCGCGCAGGCCTTGCTTTTCCAATCAGGGACGGCATACCTGTTATGCTTGTTGAAGAAGCGCGTGAAATCGAAGAACACGAG